>Ga0066255_1000067_pt1 | contig 231843 bp, 196 predicted proteins | sample ThiBiot_750_biof_FD_71148 | JGI IMG/M metagenome (GOLD analysis project Ga0066255, IMG submission 71148) | Wastewater bioreactor microbial communities from Cape Town, South Africa - Thiocy_expt_750_biof (version 2) | ecosystem: Engineered > Bioreactor > Thiocyanate-remediating >...
GTCGAGCGCGGCCTCTGCCAGCGCCGTCACCGGAGCACCAGCGTCCTCGCCGGTGAAGAAGGCGGGGCCCGCATCGGCGCCAGGCGCTCCCGCGTCCTCCGGCGCACCGACGGCACCGGCTTCTTCGCCCGCGTCCGGCATCACCGGCGTTGGGGCCACTGCCGGGGCCGGCTTGTTCGAGGAGCACGCGACGACGACGGCCGCGGCAGAAAGCGTGATGGCGATGGCCAGGCTCTTGCGCATGGCGCGCCTTATATCACGTCGACGTTCAGCGTCGCTCCGCCGTCGGGCTTAGGGGTGATCCGAGCCGAGAGCTTTCTCCAAGGCCCGTTTCCATCGTTCTGGTCCGCCTCGACGAGCCGCGCTGCCGCATCGACGACCTCATGCGAGGGATCGACCGCGCGGAGGGATCCGGACGCGTCGTTCGCCGCCAGGAGGACGACGAGCCGCCGCTTCTCCGTCGGCGACGGCGACGCTCGATCGACCGTGAGCACGAAGAGCGCTTGCTGGTAGCCGGGGACCGCCTTCGCGAACGCACCGAGCACCGCAGTGGCGACCGGGAGGAAGAGGCTCCGCGCAGGCTCGCGGATCTTCCGCTCCGGCGGCGGTGTCTTCGACCGTGCGCTGCGCGGCTCGTAGATCTCGCGAATGGGCGGGAGCGACCGATGAACCGGCGGAGGCGTCGTCCTCCGTGCGGGCGGGCTCGATCGCGCTTCACCTGGGAGAGGCAACGGCGGCGCCGATCGACGCGCGGCCGGCGGAGGCGGAACCGAGTAGCGCGACGGATCGGGCGCCTCGCCTTCGCGAGGACGAGGCGAGTCGAAGAGCCCGATGAACGTGATCTCCTCTTCCGTCCGGCGAAGCTCCACACCCTCGCCCTTCGCGACCACCACCGCGAGCCGCGCGAGCGTGCGCGCGTCGTCCTCGTCGAGGTCGCCGACGACGCTCATCGCGAGCTGAGGGACCCCGCGCGATTGGCCCTCACGGGAGACGAGCTCGGCGTGAGTCATCGTGGAGATCGACGATCGACCTGCCCACGCCCAGCGGAGCAATCGATCCCGCACGACGTAACGGGCGATGACGTCGCCGTACCAACGACCGATGACGTCCCCCCGACGCGTCTCCCACGTCGCCATGCGCGAGACCGAGTCGTAGCGAACCTGCTCACCACGATCCGCGCGCGCGCGCTCGCGTTCGAGCAGTCGCCGGAGCTCGCGCTCGAGACTGATGGCGAGCTTTCGTGTCGCTTCGTCGAGGGGCATCGGTCGAAACGGCCTTCCTCGCTTCTACCATCGAGGGCCGGATCCTTGTAGGTTAGCGCTGCTCGCCCTTTTCAGGAGAGCGTGCCGTGCGGGCTCCCGCGCGGCCCAGCAGTCGACCGATCAAGGAGATCGATGATGTCGCTTTCTCGCAACTGGGCGCCCCGCCCCATGGTCTTCGCGCTTGCCGTCTGTAGCGTCGTTCCGGTGCTCGCGGGGTGCCCCAAGAAGGAGACCCCCGCCGTGGTCGACGCCGCCCCGCCGCCGCCGCCGGTCGAGGAGGTCCCGACGAACCTCGTCCCGATGGAGGAAGACGCGGGCGAGGTCGTCGACGCCGCGCCCGACGCGCCCGCGAAGATCCCCGGCAAGGCGGTCAACGCGAACGTGGCCCGCCTCAAGCAGTGCTGTAACGCGCTCGCCGCCGAGGCGAAGCGCATGGGCTCATCGCCCGAGGCCGGCATGTTCACCGCCGCGGCGGCGCAGTGCAGCACGCTCGCGGCGCAGGCCGGACCGTCGGGCACCGCGCCGGAGCTCGGCGTGCTCCGCACGGCGCTCGCAGGCCGGAACGTCCCCGCGATCTGCGCCGGCTTCTGAGCCGTCAGCCGAAGTGATCGAACCCCTTCGGGTCGACGGGCGCGCGCGTCCCGTCGACCCGGACGAGGGTCAGGCCGCCGCTCGCCGTGTCGGAACCGGAACCCGAAGCGGCTGATTCGACGACGCCGATGCGGTCGAAGCCTTCGATCGGCGAAGGGCTCGTGACGAGCAGTGCGTAGTCCTCGCCGCTCCCGCGGAGGACGAGATCGAGCACGTCGAGCCCCAGCAGTGAGGCCGCGCTGGTGAGCGTGCCCGCCGCGCGCGCGCGGAGGAGGGCCTCCTCGACGACGAGCGTGACGCCGCTCGCCTCGGCGATGTGAGATGCGTCGCGCGAGAGGCCGTCGGAGATGTCGAGCGCCGCGCTCGCGATCCCGCGCATCGCGAGGCCTCGATCGATCAGCGCGCGCGGCCGGCGCCATGCCTGGATGCACGCCGCGATGCTCGGATCCGCGGCAGAGGCGACACCGCGCTCGAGCGCGAGCAAGCCTGCTGCAGCCATTCCGACCGCGCCGGCAAGATAGAGCCCGTCCCCCACCCGCGCGCTGCTCCGGAGGATCGGGCGATCGGCGTATCCGAGCAGCGTCGTCGTGACGGACGTCTCTTTTCCGCGCGCGAGGTTCCCTCCGACGATCGGCGCCGACACCGTGCTCGCCGCGTCGGCCTGACCTCGCGCGAGCGCGTCGAGCGCCGCGTCGTCGACTTCGTCCGCGAGCGCGAGCGCCGAGAGGGCTGCGAGCGGAACGGCGCCCATCGCCGCCAGATCGCTCGCGGCAGCCATGAAGCTCCGCCACCCGACGTCCTCCCATCCGAGCCAGTCGAGGCGGAAGTGGATCCCTTCGACCTGCGCGTCGATCGTCCAGACGAGCGGCGCGGCGGCAGGCTCGAGGACAGCGGCGTCATCGCCGATGCCCACGTCGATGCGCGCGTCGCCTTTTAGCCCATGCGCGCCGCCGAACCGCTTCGCGAGGAGCGCGATGCGTGCGAGCTCGGTCCCGCGGCTCACGACAGCGCCGGGGGAACGCGAGACGGAAGCGCGGCGCGCCGCGCCTGCGCGGATGGGAGAGTGACGACGAACACGGTGCCGTTCGGCTCGTTGGCCTCGACCGCGACCCGCCCGCCGTGCGCGTCGACGATGCGCTTCACGATCGAGAGGCCGAGCCCGGTGCCGCCGTACTCGCGCGTGGACGACGAGTCGACCTGATAGAACGCGTCGAAGACCTTGGTGCGCTCGACCGACGGGATCCCGATGCCCGTGTCGGAGACGCGAACCTCGACCTGCTTGAGAAGCGGCGCGAGGAGCGCCGCGCCCGCGTCGTCGTCGTCCTCCTCGCTCGGCGAGATCGTGGCCTCGGTCACGCGAGCGTGCACCGCGACCTTTCCGCCCTTTGGCGTGAACTTCACCGCGTTGTCGACGAGGTTGATGAACACCTGACGCAAGCGCTCGGCGTCGGCGGCGAGCTCGCACGCGATGTCGTCGGCGTCGAGCACGAGCTCGACCTCCTTCTTCCGCGCCACGGGCGTCAGCGTCGAGATGACCTCCTTCAGGATCGGAGCGATCTGCGCCGGCGCCTGCCGAAGGCTCATCGTGCCGCTCTCGAGCTTCGAGAGATCGAGGAGGCCCATGATGAGGCGAAGGAGCTGCTCGCCCTTCGCGTGGATCGTACGGACGTACTCCTGCTGCTCGGGAGCGAGCGTACCGGCGATGCCCTCGGCGAGCATCTCGCTGTAACCGATGATCGACGTGAGCGGCGTGCGGAGCTCGTGGCTCATCGTCGCGAGGAAGTTCGACTTGAGACGATCGACCTCCTTCAGGCGCGTCAGCGTCTGCTCGAGCCGTGCCGTTTTGTCCTGCAGCTCGCGGTAGCTCTCGCGCACGCTGTAGAGGTGGAGCTTGCTCGTCACCCAGGCCTTGTGGCTCGAGAAGATGATGAGCTCGAGCGTCTCCTTCACGTGCGCCGCGATGCGCTGGAGCGCCTCCTGCTTCACCCGCGGGACCTTCGCGACCAGCTCGCTCGCCCGCGCGATGTCGAGCCTCTTGTCGGTCTGAGCGAGCGACGGCGGCGGCTCACGCAGCCCCGCCGGCGCGTACGGACCGAGCACGATGCGCCCGACGCGACGGCCCTCGTGCTCGAGCGACACGATGCGATAGGCGAGGCCGGTGAAGCACGGATGCGTCACCTCGCCATCGTCGCCTGGGGCGACGCTCCTCGCAGCGCTCACGGTCGAGCCGCACGCCGCGCGGGAGCCGGAGAGCTCGTTGATGTACCGGCACAGCTCATGCTCCGTCGCCACGTTCGCGAGGAGCACGCCCTCGGACGAATAGACGCGCACTCCGATGCCGAACAGCTCGTGGATGCTCTTGCAGAGGTCCTCGAGCGCCTCGCGATCGACGACGTCCTCGAGCGCGATCGGCTGATCGCCGACGACGTAGTGGCTCGTGGGGATCTCGCTCATGCGCCCACCTTCCTGCCGCCGACGTACGCGCTGCAGAGCTCGCGCGCCCGGCCCGGATAGCCCAGGCTGGCCGCGGCCTTTGCGAGGAAGTCGTCGGGTTCGATTCCGAGCTTCTGCCTGAGGTCGTGCTCGACGTCGAGCTTGCGCCACGCGCGATCGAGCAGCCCGAAGAACGACTCCATCACGCCCTGCCCGTGGACGGCGGATGCCTTGAAGACCGGCTCCTTCCCTCGTCGCGCGAGGTCGTCGATCTCGGCATCGCTGCGTACGTTGGGAAGGTCGCGCTTGTTGAACTGGATGACGAGGGGCACGTCCCGCATCGAGCGTCCGAGCTCTTTCAGGTTGGTCCGTAGGTCGAGAAAGGAGGCCGCGTTGTTCTCCGTCTCGGCGATCTGCGAGTCGGCGATGAACGCGACCCCGTCGGCGCCCTGGAGCACCAGCCGCCGCGTCGACGCATGGACGACCTGGCCGGGGACGGTGAAGACCTTCACGCGGAGGTTCATCGCTCCTCCCTCGGTGTCTGCCTTGAAGACGAGCGGCAGCATGTCGAAGAACAGCGTGCGGTCGTCTTTCGTCTCGAGCGTCATGAGACGGCCACGACTGTCGGCCTTCGTCAGCTCGTGCAGCGCCTTGAGGTTCGTGGTCTTCCCGCTCAACGCGGGCCCGTAGTAAACGAGCTTGATTGCGACTTCTCGGGCGGCGAAATTCAGCTGCAAGGCGCAAAGCATCGTATCATGGGCGCGTGCTCAAGGAAGGCGACAAGGCTCCGACGTTCAACCTGGACAGCGACGAAGGCGGAAAGCTCTCTCTCCGCGATTTCGGCGACAAGACGCTCGTCCTCTACTTCTACCCTCGCGACAACACGCCGGGCTGCACCCGACAGGCCCAGGCGTTCACCGCGGCAAGGCGCGCGATCGAAGGCGCCGGCGGCGCGGTCGTCGGCGTCTCACGCGACTCGCTGAAGAGCCACCAGTCGTTCCGCCAGAAGTGCGGGCTCGGCATTCCCCTGCTCTCCGACCCGGACCTCGCCGTCCACAAGGCCTACGGCGCGTGGGGTGAGAAGACGATGTACGGGAAGAAGGTCGAGGGGGTGCTCCGCTCGACCTTCCTGGTGAAGGGCGGGAAGATCGTCCGGGTGTTCCCGAATGTGAAGGTCGACGGCCACGCCGAGGCGGTGCTCGCGGCGCTCGGTGGAGCGACCGCCGAGCCGAAGGCCGCCGCCAAGAAGAAGGCCGCTCCCGCAAAGAAGGCCCCTGCGAAGAAGGCCACGAGCGCGAGCGCCGTGAAGTCGGCGACGAAGAAGGCGACCGCCAAGAAGGCTCCGAAGAAGGGCGCCACCAAGAGGTGAGCGAAGACGCGCTCGTCGTCGCCTGGCTCGAGGCAAGCGAGGCCCGCGAGGACGCGGTCCGAGCCCTCGGCGAGTGGGCGCGCGCGCGAGGAGCTCGGCTCGTCGGGCTCGACGAGAGCACGCCGGCGCAGCATGTCGACTTCACGCTCGCGGAGCGCGCCGAGAAGGAGCTCGAGCGCGCACGCCTGGCGATCGGCGCTGCGGACGCCGACGCCGCCGAGCGCGCTCTCGCGCGGGTCGAGAGTCTGCTCCGCGACCATCCCGAGCTCCCCCAGGCGCCGTGGCTTCGCGCCGAGGTCGAACGGACGTGGTCGGCGCGCTGGCTGCGCGTCGAGCCGCGCGACGAGGCCCGCGCGCGCGCCGCGTGGCAGAACGCAGAGGCGCTCGACGGCGGACGGGTCCAGGGGATCGGGGAGTCCGGCTACCCGCCGAAGCGGACGGTGAAGGCGACGATCATCGTCGCCGGTGCGCAGAGCGGGCACGTGTCGCTACGGCTCGACGGTACGCCGATCGAGCCCGCGGAGACCGACGCTCGCGGAGCGATCTACACGGTCGACGTCGCGCCGGCGGAGCACCACCTCCTCGCGACGTCCGACGATCGGATCGTCTTCGCGTCATGGGTCGCGATCGCCGGCGAGGAGCCGGCGCCCACGCGGATCAGCGTGGTCACCGGCGGAGGCTGCAGCCGCGACGAGCTCGGGCGCGCGCAGCGACGAGACGGACGGATCGACGCCGCCGGCGTCGCGTGCCCGCGCTGGCTCGCGGCCGTCCCGGGCCAGAAGCGCGGGAGTGTCCTCGTAGCACGCTGCGAGCGAGACACGTGCGGACCGCTCCTCGAATGGCGCACCGAGCGTCTCCCGACGTACGGACCGCCGCAAGCCCACAGCACCGTCGCGGGGTGGCCTTCATGGGCGACGTGGACGCTCGTCGGCATCGGCGCGGCGACCGCGGCGTCGATGGCGATCATCGCTACGGGCGTCTTCGAGACCCGGCCCGTCGAGCCGCGCTTCGTCGTCGGCGGCGCTCGTCAGGAGTGAAGAGCCGTCCACGAACTTGGGGCTGCGCCCCAACGACCCGCAGCGGTCGCGCGTACCGAACGCGTACTCGCGAAGCTGCAGACGCTCGAAGACCGCGCCGGTGTGAGCGACGTCTCTTCTTGGCGCAGCCCGTGCTCCTACTGCGCCCGCGCGACGCGCTACCAGGCGCGACGTCGACTCGACGGCGTCGCTGAACGCCGCACGAGCGAAACGCGACGGCGTTCGGCTCCCGACGAAGTGACACGCGAAGGGCAGACCGGGCCCGCGCGCGCCGCTCGGTCGCGCTCTCGGCCCGACATTGCTCGCCTTCGTCGAGCGCGCGCGAGCTGGGAAGAGAACCCGAATCTCGCGTGTAGCTAGTGACGAAGGCAGCGATGCCGGCGACGACGCAGGCGGGCCGCCGCATCCCCCCGCCCCCCGCGAAGCGAACGAGGCAGAGCTAGCCCTCGTAACTCCCTCGACCCGTTCCTCCCCCTTCCCCCACGCACTTAAACGCTCAGGAGGTACTCCCGCCCATCCCCGACAACCGACCATGTGAAAGCTGCAACTGTGGCGGCTCCCCGGCGCATTCGCGGCGGGGAGCCTTCCCTATTTTGTCCCTCTATTTTCGGAGGCGATGATGTTCGGAGACGAGCTGTTCTTCGCGCCCTCCGACATTGCGCAGGCGCGGTGCCGCGCTTAGGCTGTTTCCCGGAAAGAGGTAGACGATGGCTGAAGCCCCGGCGCTCGACTTCAACGCGTACGTCACGAGAAAGAGGGCCGAGCGTGCGGGCGGCGCCGCCGTCGGCGAGCACGACTACTCGTTCGTGCTCGACCGCCAGTCGCGCGCGACCGTCGAGTCCGCGCGGCCGATCCAGCTCGCGGTCGCGAGCACGGTCCGTCTGTGGAAGCAGGTCTGGCGCGGCCAGCTCCTCGGAAGCGCGGTGAAGGTCTCGGACCGCCAGTTCCCGCGTATCCACGGGCTCACCCGCGAGTGCGCGGAGCAGCTCGGCATCGGCGTGCCTCAGGTCTACATCGTCAACAGCCCGCACCTGAACGCGGGCACGTTCGGCACGGACGAGGAGTCGTTCATCCTCGTGCACTCGGCGCTCGTCGATCACTACTCGGACGAGGAGCTCCGCACCGTCATCGGACACGAGTGTGGCCACATCCACAACTCGCACGTCGTCTACCTGACGACGCTCCACTACCTGAAGACGATCGCGGCGGCGTTCATCCCCTGGATCGTCTATCCGGCGATGATCCCGCTGAACGAGCTCTCGCGGCGCGCGGAGATCACGTGCGACCGCGCCGGCATGCTCTGCGCGAAGAACGAGCAGGTCGCCGCGCGCGCCCTCACGAAGCTCGTCCTCGGATCGCGCAAGCTGTACGACGAGTTCAATCTCGACGCGTTCCTCGAGCAGTACGAGGAGGGCAAGGATTCCATCGGCCGCTACATGGAGGCGCTCGCGACGCACCCGTACCTGCCGAAGCGTGTCCTGGCGATGCGCGTGTTCGCCCAGAGCGAGCTCTACAAAAAGACGGCGAGGGTGCTCCCCGCCGAAGGCCTCTCGATGTCCGAGGTCGACGATCGGGTGAAGGCCCTCTTGAAGGGCGAGGCCTGATCCGCGTCACCGAACCGCGAGAGCCTCCTGTCTCTCGTCCCGAGAAGCGCATCGCAGCGATACGTCCGTAGGAAGCCGAAGGAAAGACCATGCTCGAAGGATTCCGTGAACGAAAGCTCGACGTGACGGTGGCACTCCAGGAGCTCGGCGAGATGGCCGACGGGCTCGGCGCCAAGAGCCTCAAGGAGCGCCTCGATCGGGAGCTCGTGAAGAAGCTCGAAGAGGACCGCTTCCACCTCGTCGTCGTCGGCGAGTTCAACCACGGCAAGTCGACCTTCGTGAACGCGCTGCTCGGCGAGACGGTGCTCCCGGTCGGCGTCACCCCGACGACCGCGGCGATCCACCACCTCAAGTACGCAGAGAAGCCCGACGCCACGGTCGTCTTCCAGTCGGGAAGGCGCGAGTCGATTGCGTTCGAGGACACGCGCAGGTTCGCCGTCGGCGGCGGCTCGAGCGCCGATGAAGTGGACTACCTCGAGGTCGGGTACCCCGCGGCGTTGCTGAAGGAGCGCATCCTCCTCGTCGACACCCCAGGCGTGAACGACCTCTCGCTCCAGCGCGCCGACATCACGTACAGCTACATCCCGCGCGCCGACGCGGTGCTCTTCCTCCTCGACGCCGGTCAGATCCTGAAGGAGAGCGAGCGCCAGTTCCTCAACGACAAGCTCCTCAAGGCGTCGCGCGACAAGATCGTCTTCGTCATCACGAAGTGGGACATCCTCGACGAGAACGAGAAGCAGGAGGCCCTCGCCTACGCGCGCACGCAGCTCGCGAACCTGGTGAAGGATCCGGTCGTCTTCCCGATCAGCTCGGAGACGGCGCTCCAGGGTGCGAGGGACAAGTCCGGCCTGCCGGAGCTCCTCGCCCACCTCACGACGTTCCTCGCCGAGGAGCGCGGGCGGATCCTGCTCGACAACGCGCTCGGTGAGGGCGTCAACGTCGGCAACCTCCTCTCGAAGGGCGTCGACGCCCGGCGCCGCTCGCTCACCATGAAGACCGAGGAGCTCGAGCGGCGCATCAAGACGCTCGAGGAGGACCTCAAGGGCACGGCGGGCACGATCGAGCAGCGCCGCATGAAGATCCGCGAGGAGATCAGCGGGATCAAGGTCGGGGCGCAGAAGGACCTCGAGCGCTTCGTCGAAGACACCGTCCGCCAGCTCCCGAACGTCATCGAGTCGGCCAAGCAGGACGACCTCCGGAAGTTCCTCCCGGCGTTCCTCGAGGACACCTTCCGCCAGTGGGCCGAGGCGGAGTCGACGGAGATCGCCGCAAAGCTCGAGCAGCTCGCCGAGAAGACGATCGCTCTGATCAAGGAGGACGCCCACGACGCGACCAAGCGCGTCGGTGAGGCGCTCGGCGGCGACGTGAGGCGGCTCGACATTCAGATCGACACCTTCCGCTACGACGCCGGCATCGCGGCCGTCCTCGTGCTCGGCCTCGGCATGATGTTCGTCAACGTCATGGTCGGCGGCCTGCTCACGATCGCGGCGCCTATCATGGCGCTCGTCCTCCGCGACCGCATCGATGCGGAGTACAAGAAGCGCGCGGCGGAGCAGGCGCCCGAGGTGCTTCGGCAGGCCGCGAAGCAGGTCGGCCCGAAGATCGACGAGATGATCGAGGACTTCGCGAAGAAGCTCGACGCCTGGGTCGTGACCGCCGGCGAGGAGCTCTACCGCGAGGTCCTCGAGGTCCTCAATGCCTCGCGCGACGCCCGCGCGAAGGCGAACCACGACGAAGCCAAGGCGAAGGAAGAGGTCGAGGAGCAGGACGCCCGACTCGAGAAGGCGAAGAAGCGCGTGGCCGACCTCCGCGCGCAGCTCTGGCTGCCCAAGGACAAGGTCCGCGTCGCCGACAGCCAGACCGAGCTCGCGGCCACCGACTGACCCCGTACGTAAGCACCTACCGGACGCCGACGGCGGTAGGATGCCCCCTCGATGGCGAAAGCTAGCCACGTCTCCGAGACACCCGCGACGGCGTTCCTGAAGAAGAACGCCGTCGCGTTCACAGAGCATCCGTACGAGTACGAGGAGCGCGGTGGTACCCGTGTTTCTTCGGAGAAGCTCGGCGTCCCGGAGCACGCCGTCATCAAGACGCTCGTGATGGAGGACGACGAGAAGAAGCCGCTCGTGGTCCTCATGCACGGCGACCGCGAGGTCTCGACGAAGAACCTGGCGCGGCAGATCGGCAAGAAGCGCGTCGAGCCGTGCTCCCCCGACGTGGCGCAGCGTCACTCGGGCTACCAGGTCGGCGGCACGAGCCCGTTCGGGCTGCGGAAGCCGATGCCGATCTACGTGGAGAAGTCGGTCCTCGAGCTCGAGCGCATCTGGATCAACGGAGGCCGCCGCGGCTTCCTCGTCGGTATCGATCCGAAGGAGCTCGTACGGGTCTCGAAGGCGACCGCCGTCGAGGTCGCGCTCGAGAAGTAGCCCACCGCGAGGCGCGCGCTACTCGAAGCTGTCGTCGTCCGGGATCGTCGGCGTCGGTGCGGGCGCAGGCGCGGCCGGCGCAGGCTCGGCCGGCGCGGGCGGCGGGAACGAGGGCGCGGCCGGAAGCTCGGGCCCCTCCCCGACCTTCACGAAGACGCGACGCTCGCCGATCTCCATCGGCGCGATGACGCGGGTGCCGAGATCGAGCTTCTTCTGCGCGTTGGCGAGCTCGCGAAGCGGGTCGCCCGGATCGTCGGTCGAGGTGACGAACGTGCCGTAATGAATCGGCACCATCCGCGCGGCGTCGAGGTCGACGAACGCCTGCACTGCCTGCGCCGGGTCCAGGTGGAGGCGGCGCATGTAACCACGCGGCGCGATCGGTGCGATCGGCAACAGGGCGAGGTCGAGCTTGGGGAACCGCTGCCCGGTCTCGACGAACATGCGCTGGTCGTACGCGCTGTCGCCGCCGAAGTAGACCTTGAGCCCGTGGTACTCGATGACGTACCCGGTGAACGAGTGGGTCATCCACGCCTCGTCGACGCCGTAACGCCAGCCGACGTGATCCACCGGCACCGCCGTCACGCGGAGGCCGTCCTTCTCCCACGCCTGCCACGTTTCCAGCTCGTACGCGGGGAAGGCAAACCCACCCGTGAGGTAGGCCGTGCCGCCACGCGGGAGGAGCAGCGTCTTCACCTTCGACTCGATCATCTCGAGGCTGCCGAGCGACAGGTGATCGAAGTGCATGTGCGAGACGAGCGCGACGTCGACCGGCGGAAGGTCCTTCGGGTCGAGGCCGGGCTCGACCAGCCGCTTCGACAGCTGACCGACGGTGCTCGTGAACACCGGGTCGGTCAGGATGACCTTGTCGTCGATCTGGATGAGCGCCGTCGAGTGCCCGACCCAGACGACGGCGAGCCGAGCATCGGGCGTGACGGGCTGCTTGTTCTTCACGACCTCGCGAGGGCTCGAGAAGAGCGAGCCCACCACGCGGCCACCCGCGCGCGCGACGAAGCACCCTGGAAGGGTCGCGGTCGCCGCCACGAGCGCCGTCACCAACGCAAGCTCAGCGCGGCGCAGCAAGGGTGCTCCCGACGTCGACGTTGCCGTGGCGCACGCGGACCGTGATCGGCGCGCCGTCGAAGATCCTGTCACTCTCGGAGACGAGGCGGACGGTCTTCGTGTCGCCGTCCTCGAGATCCGCACTGCACTGCTCGGCCGGGGCCGCTTGCCCGGCGAAGGTCACCCGCGTGCAGTAGGTGCCGATGTTCCCGCCGAGGCTCTCGGACGCGAGAAGGTCGACCTCGACGACAACCCTCTTGTCTACCGCGCGATGCGCGCGCGTTCCCGTGATCTGGAGCGATGCGCCCGTGTCGTCGCAGGCAGCGAGCCCGATCGCGAGACAGCCGAGCAAGAGAAGGGACCGCATCAGAAGTACCGGAGCCGGAGGGTGGCGATCGCCGCGAGCGGAGCGTGCGTCGGCGCGACGGTCATCTGGACCCCGACCGTACCGCCGAGGATGTAAGCGCCGACGTCGTAGGCGACACGGAGGCCGTCGTACGCATACACCGATGTGCCGAGCGAAACCGAGAGATACTCGCCTCGATGCGCCACCGGCAGGTACGCGCGGAGGCCTGGGCGGACGAGGACGCTGTCGATGTGGCCACCGATGTACTCGACCGACGCCGACAGCTCGAGCGACCCCGAGTGCCGCGCGATCGGATCGACGACGAGGTAGCGCCAGCGGGACTGACTCGGATGGACGCCGAACGACCAGAGCACCGGCGTGAGCTGCCACCGCAGTCCGAACGCGGCGCGCGCACTGGCGTCGATGTTGCCGGTGGGCCCGATGTGGCGCTGCCGGCCGGGCGCGACCTCCGGGCTCGGCACGAGCTGGAGCAACGCCCACGTGAGCGTGGGGCGAGGCACTGCCTGGTGATAGCCGAAGCTCGTGTCGGGCTGCGGCGCGTGATGGACGACCGGCTCGGGGACCGAGCTCGAGACCTCCGGCGGCTCGGCGGCGACCGCAGCCCCTGCGAACGAAACGGCAGCGGCGGCCGACAGCGAGGCGATCAGCGAGCGAAGCTTCACAGCCCGAGCGCCTCCAGGAAGCCGTGTCGCCCGAGACGCTCGATCGCCTCGCGCCGCTCCACGAAGCGCTGCCATCGCTTTCCGACGCGGATCGCGTCGTCCGTGATGCGCGTGATCGTGAACCGGAGCGCCGCGAAGATGGCCTCGTCGTAGAGGACCTCGCGATCGCCCGCTTCGAGCTCGCGGACGGAGCGGTACCCTCGGACGATGGCGGCAGCCAAGTCGGTGTCGAGCTTCGATCCGTACGACCACGCGAGGATCGTCACGGCAAGGTCGTAAGCGAACGGGCCATCGTGCGCGCTCTCGAAGTCGAGGAGCGCGGCGATGCTACTACAGGTCCCCGTCCCCGTGGCCGAGGTGTCGTCGCTCCAGAGGACGTTGTCGCGAAAGAGATCGCCATGGATGAGCCCGCGAGGCACGTCGTACCGGCGGCTCGCCGCAATCCGGATCATGGCGTCCCGAAGCGAGCCCGCGAGCGCGCGCGCCTCCGGATCGCTCGAGGACGCCACGCGCTCGCAGCGCGTCACGAGGTGCGCCGGATCGAAGCGTCCCGCGTCGAGCGGCGCAGTCGGCGCATGGCCGGCGACGTGGATGCGCGCGAGTGCCGCGCCGACCGCCGCGGCCGCGTCCACCGTGACCGCTCGCTGGCAGAGCATCTCCCCGTCGACCCACGGGAAGATCGCCGCGGGCTTGCCGGCGAGGAGCCGCATCGTCGCGCCATCCCGGGCCGCGATCGGCGCGGGGGTCGGGAGCCCATGCGCTGCGAGGTGGGCCAGAACCGCCGCCTCGCGAACGGCGCCGGCCGCGTCCTGCTCCTCGTAGATCCGGAGGAACCAGCGGCGCCGCCGTCCCTCGCGCTCGCGCTCGAGCTCGAGCTCGAGCTCGAAGCTGGTGTTGACGGTCCCCGCCTCGATTCCCCGAAACTTCTCGAGGGGTTCCAAGGGGTAAGCGGCGACGAAGCTCGCGAGCTCCGCAGTGGTGGGAGTGGTCAGGATCGCCATGGGAAAGGGCCGCCGGGGAGCGAGGCTCGAGGGGCGGAAAGGAGTGCTGTGGGACGCATCCTAACCCGAACCATTACAAGTATTCGTGGACTAAACGCTCAGACAAATGGTAGGTGGCGCTTCCTGCGGACACTTAACCCGCGCAACGAAGATGGCCACAAAGAAGCTCGCTAAGGGGAAGCCCGATTCAAAGGGCGCAGGTAAGAACGGAGCGAAGGCGTCTGGTGCGAAGGGCGCTAGTGCGTCAGACTCGCCGAAGCGCAAGCTCGGCCTGAGGGGCGCGGCTCCTTGGGCAGCGCGTCACGCGGCGAAGCACGCCGCCGAGGCGCGTGCTCGCGCGGCCGAGCCGCCCCTTCCGGGCAGCGCGCGCGCGACGATCCGAACGCCGGCGACGGCCGAGGCCATCAAGGCGAAGATCGCGGATCTTCACAACGCGCTGCAGCAAATCAAGGGCTTCCGTAAGAACCTCACGAAGGGTTTCTACGACGTCGGCATCGTCCTCAAGGACATCCAGGCGCGCCGCCTCTTCGAGGCGAAGGGCTTCGGCACCTTCGAGGCGTTCCTCGAGCGCGAGACCGCGGAGCTCGGCAAGACGACGGCGCTCCGCCTCGTCCGCATCGCGAGCCTCTTCCAGAAGGACGCCGCGCTCGAGCTCGGCATGGACCGCATCTTCATGGCGCTCATGTCGATCGAGGCCGGCGACGGCGTCGCGCCGGACGCGCGCCCGAGCGGCAAGATCCCGCCGCCTCCCCTCTCGTCGTCGGTCCTCCCGCTCAAGCCCCCGGGCCGCTGAGCCCACGGCTCGGGCATCCTCGGCGCGCTGCGCTCGAGGTCCCGAGTCGACGAGCGCATACGCCTGGCCCCGTCACGGGTCGGGCGCGATGGCGCGCGCGCAGTCCGGAGCGATCGCCCACGGCGACGCGTGAGCAGCCACGCTTACGCGTCGTTTCGTTTGGTCTCGTTCATTGGACCGGAGCCCACTCCGCGAGGACGAGCGCCTCGAGCAGACGATCGCGTGCGGGAGAAGGCACCGCCTCGAGCGCGGCGATGCGCTGGTCGAGCGTCGCACGCTCCGCGAAGACGTAGACGTCGCTCGTCGTGAACATCCCGGCGCTCTCGACGAGAGTGTCGACGAGGACGACTCCGCGCTCGGTGTCGAGCACGTCGATGTGGTCGCGCGGTCGCGCGCTCGCGATCGTGTCGCTGCGGACGACGGCGATCGCCGCGTGGCCCGGCCCGGCCAACCGGACCACCCGGCGGATCCGATCGCGGCCGACCCGGAACGCCGGCCGGCGCTCCTGCTCGAACACCATCCTGACGAGCCCTCGATCGAGACCGCGCTCCTTCGCGAGCGGCGCATCGAGCGCGATCCCCGCGTAGATCTCCGCCTCGTAATCCGCGCGCGGCTTGCCCGTGCTCTCGACGACGGCGAGGGCCCCGGATGGCCGCGCCGTCACCGAAACCACCGGAGGCGCCTTCGTCTTCGGCGTCACCGGCGGAGCGAGCTCGCGCTCCCTCTTCGGCGACCGCGACTTCGAAGCGATCGGCGTCCTCGCGACGATGGCCGTGTCCTTCGACGCGCTCGGCGCGATCGCCGCTGCGGGCGCCTTCGGGTCGATCCGGAGCAGATCGCGGGCCCCACCGGCCTGGGCCGTGGTCGTGAAGAGGAGCAGCGCGAGCCAACCCATCGCCGGTTTGATCCCCATGGGCACACCATGCATCCTGGCGCAGGGCTGGCCAAGAAAACGCCCGGCGGCCCGCCGGCGTACGTCCGCGAGGCCTCGGCATCGACGACCGCCGCTGTGAGCGCTCGCTCGCTCAGCGACCGATCGGGATCGAGACGATCACCTTGGCGCCCTTCCCGCGCTCGCTCTCGATCGTCACGTCGCCGCCGTGCTGGTCGACGATCTTGCGGACGATCGAGAGGCCGAGGCCCGTTCCGGCCTCCTTCGTCGTGAAGAACGGATCGAACACGTTCGGCAGCAGCTCCGAGGCGATCCCCGGTCCCGTGTCCTCGACGACCATGAGGACACGCTCCTGCTCCGGCCGCACGCGCACCGTGAGCGTACCGCCCTGCTTCATCGCCTCGAGCGCATTGACGACGAGGTTGATCGTCACCTGCTTCAACTTCTCGCGATCCCCGATGGCGACACACCCGTCGTCGGGCAGGTCGCGCACGATCGTCACGCCGCGGCCCTTCGCGCTCTCCTCCTCGAGGTCGAGCACCTCGTCGGCGAGCCGCGGCAAGTGCACCGGCTCCCGCGCGATGCCACGTGGACGCGCCAGCTCGAGGAACTCGGTGAGGAGGCGGTTGAGCCGTCCGATCTCGTCACCGACGATCCGCGTGCGATCCTTCAACGCCCCCCGAGTCACCTCGTCGGCTTCGATCCGATCGAGGTTCCGCGTGAGGAGGTGGAGCTGCAGTACCGCCGCGTTGAGCGGGTTCCGGATCTCGTGCGCGAGGTTCATCGCGAGCTCGCCCATCGCCGACAGCGCCTCGGCATCCGCCGCGCGCTTCTCGAGCGCGCGCCGCTCGGTGACGTCGATGCCGATCAGGTAGACGAGGTCGCCCGACTCGCGGGACCGCGAGACGTGCCAGCGGATCCGCTTGGCCCGCGGCGAAGTGTGGATCGAGCCCACCTCGTCGAGCGGTCGGTCGAGCGCCGATGCGGAGCTGCGCGCGCTCCGCGTGTCCACGAATCCCGTCTCCACCTCGGCAGCCCGGATCTGCCCGCGCGTCGTCGCAAGCGCAGCGCGCACTGCGGCGTGGTCCTCCGCCGGGATCCACGCCTCGAGGAACGATCGGCCGAGGGCCTGGTCGCCCGTCGTGCCGGCGAGGCTCGCCGCCTTGCGGTTGATCAACGTGACCTCGTCGGCGCCGCCGAGCGCGACCACGAGCACGTCGGTGACATCGACGAGGTCGCGGTACCGACGTTCGAGCTCGTCGCGCTCCTGCCTGAGCTCCACCTTCGTGAGCGCCTGCTCGACGATCGAGATGAGCTCCTCCGGTCGGAAGGACTTCAGGACGAACGCGAACGCCCCCGAGCGGAGGGCGCCGATCGCGGCGTCGACGCTCGCAAAACCCGTCACGAGAAGCACCTCGGAGAATGGTGCGACGGCCCGGAGCGGTCGGATGAGATCGATGCCGCTCACGTCGGGCAGCTTCACGTCGACGATCGCGACGTCGAAGCCCTTCTGCGCCATGACGAGGGCTGCGGCTCCGCTCTGCGCCGTCTCGATCGCGATGCCCGGGAAACCGGAGGCGATGACCGCCCGCATCGTATCGACGAGCTCGGTGTTGTCGTCGACGATGAGCACCCGCGAGCGCAGGGGCGCGCTCCGAGCGGTGGCGATGGGCGGTGAAGAAATCGGCACGGGGAGGTCCTTAGGGTCCCGCGCCTTCGCGGGGAAGAGAAGCCCTGGCAGCACCGGGGAAGCAGGGCCGCGTGTCATCGCGGCCGGAAGCGGCCCGTCTTCGTCGTGCGAGGAGCGAGGAGCCCCCGCTCACGCGGGACGGCGAGCGGACGAGGTCGAGGGGCTCATCCGCCGAGCAGGCGCTTCAGCGTCTCGTTGACGAGCTGCGGGTTCGCGCTGCCCTTCGTCGCCTTCATCACCTGACCGACGAAGAAGCCGAACACGCCGGTCTTGCCGGCCCGGTACTGCTCGGCCTGCTTCGCATTGTCCGCGATGACCTTCGCGCACGCCGCCTCGATCGCGGCGGGGTCCGACACCTGCGACATCCCGAGCTCGGCCACGAGCGCCGCCGGCGACGCGCTCGTCCCCTTCGCCTTCGCGTAGAGCTCCTTCGCCTGCTTCCCGCTGATCTTGCCCTGCGAGGCGAGCTTCAGGATCTCGACGATCTGAACGGGCGTGACGGGGAAGTCCGCCTCGACGCCGCGGGTGGTGACGTCGCGGAGGACCTCGCTCTGGATGAAGTTCGCGACCGTCACCGCTTCGAGATTCAGCGTCGCCGCCTCCTCGAAAAACGACGCGACGCGCGGGTGCTGGGTGAGGACCTGCGCGGCGTACGGAGACAGTCCGAGCTCGGAGACGAACCTCTCTCGCTTCGCACGTGGCGTCTCCGCGAGGGATGCACGCAGCGTCGCGACGAAGGCCTCGTCGAGGCGAAGCGGCGGGAGGTCCGGCTCCGGGAAGTAGCGGTAGTCCTGCGCCGTCTCCTTGCTCCGGAGCGAGAACGTCGAGCTCGTCTTCTCGTCCCAGCCGCGCGTCTCCTGGACGATGCGACCGCCCGATTCGAGGACGTCCTGCTGGCGCGCGATCTCGCCGGCGAGCGCTTTCTCGACGAAGCGGAACGAGTTGATGTTCTTCAGCTCGACCCGCGTCCCGAGCTTGTCCGATCCCGCAGGGCGGATGGAGACGTTGGCATCGCAGCGGAAGGAGCCTTCCTCGAGGTTGCCGTCGTTGACCCCGAGGAAGACGAGCACGTCGCGGAGCGCACGGAGGTAGCCCGCGGCCTCGGCAGGCGTGCGGAGATCGGGCTCGCCGACGATCTCGACGAGCGGCGTCCCGGCCCGGTTGAGGTCGACGACCGATCCTCCACCGAGCTCGTGGAGGTTCTTCCCCGCGTCCTCCTCCATGTGGATCCGCGTGAGGCGGGCGCGCTTGGTGACGGCGTCGTCGCCCTCGCCGACCTCGAACTCGACGAATCCGCCCTGGGAGAAGGGCTCGTCGTACTGGCTGACCTGGTAGCCCTTCGGCAGGTCCGGATAGAAATAGTTCTTCCGCGCGAAGCGGCTGGTCTCCTGGATCGTGCACCCGAGAGCCAGCGCCGTCCGGACCGCCATCCGGACCGCTTCGGCGTTGAGCACCGGCAGCGCGCCGGGCAAGCCGAGGCACGTCGGGCAGACGTGCGTGTTCGGCGGCGCCCCGAAGGACGTCGCACACGCGCAGAAGAGCTTGGTGCGAGTGAGGAGCTGCGCATGCACCTCGAGCCCGATGACGGCCTCCCACGATCCGCTCATGACGCAGCGTAGCCTAGCAAGCGGAGCCGCGCGTTTCTCCGGTTACTTTTCCATCCGCTCCAGGCCGTTCTAGCCTGACCGTCCCTCGTACTGTCCGGTTCGCCTCTCCGATGCCCTCTGACGCCTGGCTCCGCGGTCTGCCGCTCGCTGTCCTCACCGTATCGCTCATTGCGGTCCCGGTGTTGGTCCTGGAGCCGCAGGGCATGCCGCGCATGCGAGCGCTCGAGAAGGAGCTCAAGGGTGTCGAGGCCGAGAACGCAGAGCTCCGCCGCGACGTCGCGCGTCTCCGGACGGAGGTGAAAGACCTCCGGGAGAACCCTGCCGCAGTCGAGCGGATCGCACGGGAGCAGCTCGGCCTCGTGCGCAAGAGCGAGGTCGTCTTCCAGTTCGAGAGGAAGTGACCCACCGTGCCGGCCCTCGACGAACACGCCATCGAGCGTACGCAGACGGACTCAACCGCTCGGAGCCGGCGAAGGCCCGCGTGCCCCGTGATCGGCGACCGCGAAGCCGTGCTAGTTCAACGCGGGCCGAAGGCCCACCACTGCGGGAGGTTGGGGCGCGAGCCCCAAGTTGATACGTTGGGGTCGTGGCAGCGGACGAGCTGACGAAGGCGCTTCTCCTCGAGGAGGTCGCCGCGCCGCGGGCGATCGCCGAAGCACTCTTCGCTTCGGTGAACGGCGGTGTGCCGCTGCTCCAGGCGCTCGTCGATACCGGGGCCGCGAGCCCCGATGTCCTCTCGCGCTACCTCGGTCGGACGGAGGCGCCCTTCCTCCGCCAGGTGATCCCGGTGCCCGAGCTCGTCGATCGGCTACCGCTCGGCCTCTGCAAGCGGCTGCTCGCGATCCCGGTGCGGCGGGACGCGCTCACTGGGACGGTCGACGTCGCCGTCGCCGATCCGGCCGATCCCCATCCGGCAAACGAGATCGCCTTTCATCTCCGCGCGCCGGTCCGCGTGGTTCGCGCACCGGTAACGGCGATCGAGGAGGCCCTCCGGCGCCTCACGATTTCCGCACGCGAGCACACGGGGTCGGTCCCCCCGCCGGCCGACCGCTTCCGCGAGGCGGCGCGCGCCGCCGCGCGCACGGAGGAGCGAGAGCGACCGTTCGCTGGTCGCTCGAACAGCATGCCCGCCGCCGCCGGTGCTTCGCATCGACGGCCCGGCACGCTGCCGCCGCCGGTGCCCGAGCTCTCGCAGGCGGTCCCGACGGCGCGAGACCATGCTCCGCGCCGCGGAGGCCTCGTCCTCGACACGGACTCGTCGCCACCGCCGCCTCTTCCGCAGCCTCCCCGCGTGCGGACTCCACCGTGGGGCACGCCGATCCACGCGATCGGAGAACGGCAGCACCAGCGGCAACGGCAGTCTCCAGATCTCGGTACCGAACCGCCGAGGAGCGGCTACGGCTCGGAGATCCCGATCCCGCTCACGCGCAAGACGATGCATCCGTCGATGATGAGCGGCGGAACGCACCGGCCATCGGCGCTCGTGGACCCGACGGCCGGGCGCCTCGGCGAGGGTTACGCCTTCGACACGACCGGCCTTCGCGACGTCGTGGAGAGATCGGCCTCGCCACGGATCGAGAGCCCCACGAGCTACGGCGGGGCGAGCGCCTCGTTGCCGCCGGCCGGGCTGCCGATCGGCTCCTTCATCCCAGGACCGCCGCCGCTCCCAGGTGGCAGCGGGTTCGCCGCGTACGCCCCGCAGGTCCCCTTCCCCGAGATGGGCGGCATCCTCGCGGCGCTCCGTAACGCGGGCGCGCGCGACGAGATCCTCGAGCTCGTGCTCACGGGCGCGCGCATGGTCGCCCTGAAGGTCGCGCTGTTCGTCGTGAAGAAGGGTGGCTACCTCGGGTGGCAGAGCACACCGGAGTTCGCGGACCGGTCGGCGCTCCAGTCGGTGCTGATCCCGCTCGAGGCGAACAGCATCTTCGATCGCGCCATACGCGAGGACCTCTACCTCGGCCCCATCCGCTACGACGAAATCCACGCCCCCCTCCTCCGCGTGATGAGAAACCCGAGCCGCGACGTCGCCGCCGTTCCCATCCGCGTGAGCGGCAAGACGGCCGTCGTCATCGTGGCCGACGAGCTCGGCGACACGATGATCGGCACGCGCCGTCTCGAGGAGCTCGCGCGTGCCGCAGGCGAGGCCTTCGCCCGCATCGTCCGCACGCGTCGCTGACGAGCACGTAGGCGCGGACCACGCCGTTCAGCGGTGGCTGGCCGGAGCCTGCGCGTCGCGACCGCTTTGAGCCGGCCGAACGCTGGTCGGCGCCTCGCCCTCGGGCCGCGCCCGCTCCTCCGGCGTCAGCTCTTGTCGCACGCCCGAGTGTTTCAGCTCGGCGGACGCTGGCTCGCCGGAGTGCACGGTCAGCACCGGGACATGCGCGGTGCGGACCACCTTCTCGGCGACGCTGCCTAGCAGCGCGCGGGAAAGGCCCTTGCGTCCGTGCGTACCGAGCGCGATGAGACCGGCGCCGACCTCGTCCGCCGTGTCGTTGACCATGCGGTACGGATCGCCCTGCTTGACCATGCCGCGGATGGTGACCCCGCAGCCCTCGCGGCTCTTGATCTGACGATCGAGGCCGATCTGAGCTCCCTCGAGGATGCGTGCCGTCAGCTCGGCGGTCGCGATCATCGCGCCGTCGGGGAACCCGACGACGGGGATCTCGAACGCGTGCATGACGACGATCTCGGAGCCGAACGCCTTCGCGAATTCGATCGCCGTATCCAGGGCGGCCTCGGAAGGCTCGCCAAAATCGGTGGGGACAAGGATGGTCTTCGGATAGGTCATGTCGCGCTCGTTGGCCTCCTCGTTGCCCCATCCAGCAATCGACACGCCAGCGCTGCAACTCGATGCCGGCCGCGAGGCCCTTTGGCCCGCGCCAGGCCGAGGCCGGCCGGGGCCAGCGCGAGAGCGGCGCAGATCGGCGGAAACGCGCGGCTCGGGAGCGTGGCACACGCGCTGCTGAGGCAGAACGTCATGGTCACAAACGCGCTCTCATCCGTCGATCGGAGGCAGGTGCTCCGCTTCGCGGCCTCCTTCCTCTGGGCCGATCTCGAGGTTGCCGACTCCGAGCGGCGGTTCCTCACCCAACTCGCCGACGAGCTCGAGATGGACGATGCCGAGAAGGAGGTAGCGGGGCTGCTCGCCTCTCCGCCCGTCCCCGAAGACGTCGATCCGACCAGCGTCCCGGCCGCCGTCGCCGACGTCGTCCGTCAAGCAGCGCTCCGCGCCATCGCGGCCGACGGCCGCGTCGGCAGCGAGGAGATGAGCATGTTCGAGCTCCTCGACGATCTGTTGCCGAGGAGCTCGCCTCACGCGTGAGCGCGGAGGTCAGAGGCGGTTCTTGGGGCGGAGCTCGACCTTCACGGGCTTGGCGCCCCAGATCTCGTTCGCGTACTCGCGGATCGTACGGTCGCTCGAGAAGGGACCGACCTTGGCGATGTTGCGCGTCGCCATCGCGTGCCAAGTCGCCTTGTCGAGGAACGCGTCGCTGACGCGCTTCTGACAATCGACGTACGCGTCGAAGTCGGCGAAGAGCATGTAGGTGTCGTGATCGAGGAGCGAGTCCGTCAGGGGCCGGAACAAGGTCGGATCCTCGGAGCTGAAGAACCCGGTGGCGATGAGGTCGATGACCTCCTTCAGGCGCGCGTTCTTCTCGTAGATCGCCCGCGGGCGGTAACCCGTCCGCTGGAGGTCGTGGACCTCCTCGGTCGTGAGGCCGAAGAGGAAGAAGTTGTCCGCGCCGACGGCGTCGCGGATCTCGATGTTCGCGCCGTCGAGCGTCCCGATCGTGAGCGCGCCGTTCATCGAGAGCTTCATGTTCCCGGTGCCGGAGGCCTCTTTGCCGGCCGTCGAGATCTGCTCCGAGAGATCGGCCGCCGGGATGATCCGCTCCGCGAGCGAGACGCGGTAGTTCGGGAGGAACGCCACCTTCAGGCGCCCGCCGAGATCGATGTCACCGTTCACCACATCGGCGATCGCGTTGATCAGCTTGATGATGAGCTTCGCGATGCGATAGCCGGGCGCCGCCTTGGCGCCGAAGAGGACCGTGCGCGGCGTCGCGAGCGCGTCCGGATTGCGCTTCGCGTCGAGGTAGAGCCGGATCACGTGGAGCGCGTTCAGCAGCTGCCGCTTGTACTCGTGGAGGCGCTTGATCTGGACGTCGTAGAGCGAGTCCGGATCGAACCGCAGGCGGTAGTGCTGGAGGCAGTACTGCGCGAAATCGGCCTTGTTCTCCCGCTTCACCGCGGCCACCTTCTCGACGAACGACGCATCGCCGGCGAGGGGCGACAGCTTGTCGAGCTCGTCGAGGTTGGTGAGCCAGCCCGGGCCGATCGCCTCGGTGATGAGCGCCGAGAGGCGCGGGTTGCACTGATGGAGCCAGCGGCGCGGAGTGACGCCGTTCGTCTTGTTCGAGAACTTCGCCGGGGTCATCTCGGCGAAGTCACGGAGCACATCGCGCTTGAGGAGATCGCTGTGGAGCGCGGCGACGCCGTTCACGGCATGCGAGCCCGCGACGGCGAGGTGCGCCATGCAGACCTTCTTCTCCGTGCCCTCCTCGATGATCGACATCCGGCGGACACGGGCGTCGTCGCCGGGGAAGCGCGCCATCACCGAGCGCACGAAGCGGCGATTGAGCTCGTAGATGATCCCGAGGTGACGCGGGAGGAGCCGCTCGAACATCGCGACCGGCCACTTCTCGAGCGCCTCGGCGAGGAGCGTGTGATTCGTGTAGCCGAGCGTCGCGACGGTGATCTCCCAGGCGCGCTCCCACGGGATCCGCTCGATGTCGACGAGCACGCGCATCAGCTCGGCGACCGCGATCGCGGGATGGGTGTCGTTCAGCTGGATCGCGTTCTTCTCCGCGAACGCTTCAAACGAGACCGGAGGCCGAAGGTCACCATCCGGGGTGGTCGGGGCGGAGCCCCGAGGTTTGTGGGTCTTCTTGTAGCGGCGAACGATGTCGGCGATCGCGCAGGCGACGAAGAAGTACTCCTGCTTGAGCCGGAGATCGCGCCCCGCCTGGTTATGATCGTTCGGATACAGGACCTTCGAGATGACCTCGCTCGCGTTCTTGTCCTCGACGGCACGGACGTAGTCGCCATCGTTGAAGACCTTGAGGTCGAACTCGTTGTCGGCCCGCGCCTGCCAGAGGCGCAGCGTATTGACGGTGTCGTTGCGGAAGCCCGCGATCGGCGTGTCGAACGGAACGCCGAGCACGTGCTGCGCGGGGACCCACCGCGCGACGTGCTCGCCCTTCGCATCCAATCCTTCCTCGACCCGCCCGCCGAAACCGACCTTGACCGTGTACTCCGGCCGCATGAACTCCCACGGGTTGCCGAACTTCAGCCACTCGTCGGGGTGCTCGACCTGCCAGCCGCTCTTCAGCTCCTGCTCGAAGATTCCGAACTCGTAGCGGATGCCGTAGCCGTAGCCGGCGTATCCGAGCGTCGCCATCGAGTCGAGGAAGCACGCTGCCAGCCGGCCGAGACCGCCGTTGCCGAGGCCAGGCTCCGGCTCCGACTCGAGGAGGTCCGACAGCTCGAGGCCGGCGCCGGCGAGCAAGGACTTCGCCTTGTCGTACAGGTTCAGCGCGTGGAGATTGTTCGACAGCGCGCGCCCGAGCAGGAACTCCGCGGACAGGTAGTAGATCCGCTTCGCGTCGACGCGCGAGTACGTCTCCTGCGTCTGCGCCCATCGATACGTGAGTCGATCGCGAACCGTGAGGGCCAACGCGAAGAACCGATCGAGCTCCGTCACGTTGCCGTTCTTGCCGAGCGAATACGACAGGTGATCGAGGAACGCACGCCGCAGAGTGGCGTCGTCCATCCCCGTGCGATCGTCCTCGACGACGGCACGGGGCGAGGGGTCCACGGCGAGCGTGGTCATCGGGGCTTCGGCTCCGGGCCGGTTCGAGCTGAGGGTCATTGGGGACGCCAAGCGTCACGGATCCGCGCCTCTGTTTCAACCCCTGCCGTGACGGTTCGTCATGCCGAGGGCTCCCTGACCCGCGACGCTCGCGTCCGCGGAAGGCCGACCCTGCGTCGAGCCGAGCCGCGATCCGATCGGCAGCAAAGCCCTCGTCGCGAACGGACCTCGTCCATCAGACCGTCTGCGTCCGTCACCGAGCGCGTCCGGATCGACGCAGATCTTCTCGCCGAGCCCGAGCACACACGGCGGGCCCGGCGCTCCGCCGTAACGCCTACTTCCGCGGCTCGGCGGCGGGCGAGGACGGGAACACGAGGACGAACGAGCGCTCGCCGACGACGTAGAGGGTGGCCTTGTCCTGCGGCGCACCGCTCGCGCGATCGGCCTCGAACGAGGCGTACCAGGGCAGCTTCTCCCAGACCGGCGTCTTCTTCACGAACTCGGGGACGATGAGATCGAGCTCGATGTAGCGCCCGCCCGTGAGCCGATCGAGCTCGGGACCGAAGCTGTAGTCCTTCGTCGCCTCGGGTGGCGACAGATCGTTGTGGAGCGCGCCTCCGTAGGCGATGACGGTCTTCGTCTGCGAGGCTGCATCCGACTTGTTGCGCTCGTGGAGCTGGGTGACCTTCGCCTGGGTGAGACGCTTGACGAGGCCGAGCATCGCGCCGATCGCGTCCGCACCGGCGTCGGCGAGCATCGCGAAGTCGTCACACGTCGGCCGGAGCAACCACGGCGTCATGCCGGAGGCCTTCGCCTTGGTGCCGAGCGTGACGTACTCGTTCTGGTTCGTCTCGGCTTGCGCCTCGGTGACGGGCTTCTGCGCGGTCGCGACTTGCTTCACCTCCTTCATGCACTTCGGATCCGGCGCCCAGAGCTCGACGACCACGTCGGTGGCGCTCGGCGCGACGATCGGGAGGAAGGCCTCGGTGAACCGCTTCGTCGACGAGGCGACGTTCTCGGTCCCGCGCTGCGCGTGCGCCTCACCGATGCCGAGGACGAGCGGGTCCTTCGCGAGCACCCAGCGGAACGCGTCCTCCGCCGTCGCGAAGCGATAACACGTCGGGCCGCTCTCGGAGGTGCAGGTGGCGGCGCCGGGCGGAGGCGCGCCCGGTGCCGGACGAACCGCGGCGGACGACGAGGACGCTGCGGAGGCCGGCGGCAGATCCACCTTGCCCGCGGCCTGAGGATCACCGCTCGGGGGCGTGCGCGAGCAGCCGAGCCCGAGACAAGACGCGAAGACGAAGGCGACGAGGAACGAGGAGCGCACCCCGCCAATCTAGAGCACTGTGCACGGTCCGAACACTCGTGCTCGTGCTCGAGCTAACGTTAGCGTTCGCGGGTTCGAGGAGCCAGCCGCTGCAGGCGAGAACGCAGCGAAGGCCGAACGCTCCGAAGCCCTCACTCGGCGGCGGCGAGGCACTCGACGAGGCGAGGCGCGATCGACACGATGTCCTCCTTCGGCAGCTTCTGGCAGCCGGGATGCGAGTCGGTGCCCATGATCGTCGTGAAGACGCCGCTCGCGCGGATCTTGTCGAGCGCGTCGTTCGGGAGGACGAGGTGGCTGGCGATGGCGTGCACCTTCGTCGCCCCGGCGGCGAGATAGGCCCTCCCGGCCTGGATGAGCGAGGAGCCGGTGCGGATCATGTCGTCGTAAACGACGACCTCCCTGCCCTTCACGTCGGCGTTGATGCCGGTGACGGAGGTGCCGGCGTCGCTGCGGCTCTTGTAGACGAACGCGGGCTCGACGTGGAGGTCGCGAGCGAGGCTCTGCACCCACTTCGCGCGGCCGGCATCGCACGCGCCGAGCACGAACGGCGTGCCCTTCATCTTCTCGGCGATCTTCGCCGTGATGATCGGCGCGCCGTACACGTGGCGGGAGAGGACGCGGTCGTCGAGATAGAACTCGATGCCGTCGGTGTGGAGGTCGAAGAGGTAGACGTGCGTGCCGCCCTCCGGCGCCGGGATTGCGGAGAGGAGGCGCGCCCGCGTCTTCGCGACGACGACCTCGCCCGGCTTCACCGCACGCTCCATCGTCGAGTAGCCGAAGTACGGCATCACGATCGAGAGCGAGCGCGCGCCGCCGCGCGCGATCCCGCACGCGAGGTCGAAGACGTCTAGCCAGTCGCTGTCCGCCGGCGTCCCTCCGAGGAGCACGACGTCGCGACCATAGAGGTCGGGTAGGATCCGGAGGTAGCGCTCGCCGTCGGGGAAGTTCTTCCGCTCGATCTCGCCGTGCTCGAAGTCGCCGGCAGCGAGGAACGACGGCTCGAGATAGGCGTACGAGGGGATCGTGAACAGGAGGCGGCGATGCATCGCCCTCGCTCTTATCAGGTTTCCCGGGCGCCTGAGCGGCCCAGCGATGTGCTTCAGGCCCCCCCGCCGACCGTCCGTGCCGCAGGCACGTTTCAGCGGCGATCTCGTGCTAAAGCGTCGTCATCATGACGTACGCCGAGCTCCGCCGCGCCTGGGAGAAGGAAAAGCTTGCGCCCCTCGAGGCAAAGGACAAGCCCCGCCAGCGCGTTGCCAACCTCGCCGGACACGCGGACGTCGCGCCGCTCTACGGACCGGAAGACGTCGCGGACCTCGATCCCGTTCGAGACCTCGGCGTCCCCGGCGCGCCGCCGTTCACGCGCGGCGTCCAGCCGAACATGTACCGCGGCCGTCTCTGGACGATGCGCCAGTACGCCGGCTTCGGCACCGCGGCGGAGTCGAACGAGCGCTACCACTACCTCTTGAAGCAGGGCCAGACGGGCCTCTCGGTCGCGTTCGATCTCCCGACGCAGATGGGCCGCGACTCGGACGATCCCCAGAGCCAGGGCGAGGTCGGCCGCGTCGGCGTCGCGATCGACACGATCGAGGACATGCGCACGCTGCTCCGCGGCCTGCCGCTCGACAAGATCTCGACGTCGATGACGATCAACGCGACGGCGTCGACACTCCTCTGCCTCTACATCGCGGTGGCCGAGGAGCAGGGCGTCCCGCGCGAGAAGCTCCGCGGCACGATCCAGAACGACATCCTCAAGGAGTACATGGCGCGCGGCACGTACATCTATCCGCCGCGCCCGTCCCTCCGGCTCATCACCGACATCTTCGGGTTCTGCGGGAAGGACGTCCCGCGCTGGAACACGATCTCGATCAGCGGCTACCACATTCGCGAGGCCGGCTGCGATGCCGCCCAGGAGATCGCCTTCACCCTCGCCGACGGCATGGCGTACGTGAAGGCCGCGAGGGACGCCGGGCTCGACGTCGACGCCTTCGGCGCGCAGCTCTCGTTCTTCTTCAACGTCCACAACAACCTCATCGAAGAGGTGGCGAAGTTCCGCGCCGCGCGCCGCATGTGGAGCGCAATCATGAAGGAGCGCTTCGGCGCCAAGACCGATCGCGCGCGCGCGCTCCGCTTCCACTGCCAGACCGCAGGGATGACGCTCACCGCGCAGCAGCCGCTCAACAACGTCGCCCGTGTGACGCTCCAGGCGCTCGCCGCTGTCCTCGGCGGCTGCCAGTCGCTCCACACGAACAGCTACGACGAGGCCCTCGGGCTCCCGACGAGCGAGTCCGCGACCATCGCGCTCCGGACCCAGCAGATCGTCGCCCACGAGTCCGGCGTCGCCGACTTCGTCGACGCGCTCGGCGGGGCCTACGCGATCGAGGCGCTGACGGACCGGCTCGAGGCGGAGGCGAACAAGTACATCGCCCGCATCGACGAGCTCGGCGGCATGGTCGCGGCGATCGAGCAGGGCTACCCGCAGCGCGAGATCCAGAACAGCGCGTACAGTTATCAGCTCGAGATCGAGAAGAAGCAGCGCACGATCGTAGGGCTGAACGACTTCGTCCAGGACGCGCCGCCGGTCCCCGTCATGAAGATCGACCCGCAGATCGAGCGCGCCCAGGTCGACCGCCTCCGCGCCGTCCGCGCGAAGCGCGACGAGCAGGCGTACGCCGAGGCGCTCCGCAAGGTCGAGGCGGCAGCGAAGGGCACGGACAACCTCCTCCCGTTCATCCTCGACGCGGTGAAGGCCTCGGCCACGGTCGGCGAGATCGCCGGTGTCCTCCGCCGCACGTGGGGCGAGCACGTCGAGACGCTCGTCCTCTGACCGCCGTGCCCGTGCCCGCCCCCGAAGGAGCGCCGTCCGCGTCTGCGGCCCCGTGCACGAACACGGAGCCGCGGCCGATCACGCTGCTCTACGTCGACGATGACGTCGTCGTGGCCGACAAGCCGTCGGGCCTGCTCGTCCATCGCGGCTGGGACAACGACGACGACGTCGCGATGTTCCGCGTCCGCGACGCGCTCGGCGCGTACGTCTACCCGATCCATCGCCTCGATCGCGGCACGAGCGGCGCCCTCCTCTTCGCCCGAACCCAAGAGGCCGCCGCCGCGCTCCACGCCTCCTTCGAGGCGCGCCAGGTCGACAAGCAATACCTCGCGCTCGTCCGCGGTCACGCTCCCGAGAGCGGCGTGATCGATCACCCGGTCCCGAAGTCGGAGGACGGCCCGCGGGTCCCTGCGCTCACGCGCTTCGAGCTCGTCGCGCGCTCACCCGTCGATCGCTGCTCGCTCGTCCTCGCGCGGCCGGAGACCGGACGCCTCCATCAGATCCGGCGCCATCTCCGTCACATCAACCATCCGCTCGTCGGCGATGTCGCCCACGGCTCCGGTGTCATCAACCGCCACTACCGAGCGACGTACGCGCTCCATCGCCTCGCCCTCCACGCATACCGCCTCGCCTTCGATCACCCGGTGACCGGCGCGCGCGTCGCGATCGAGGCACCGGTCCCCGACGATCTCGGCGCCGCGCTCGACCAGCTCGGGCTCCCGCGGACAGCTCCGCAGACGGATGCGAGCGCCTCATGAGCCGTCGCGACAACCGCGCGAACCGCTGCGGGCTCTGCCTGATGCACATCGGGCTCTGCGTCTGTCCGCTCGTCCCGCGGATCGAGACGCGGACGCGCCTCGTCCTCGTCATCCATCACACCGAGATCCGCAAGCCGACGAACACCGGGCACCTCGGCGCGGCGTGCCTCGTGAACAGCGAGGTCCACGTCCGTGGTCGCGAGGGAATGCCGAGCGCCCCGATCGAGTGGGGAGATCGAACGCCGCTGCTCCTCTTCCCTCACGAAGGTGAAGCGGAGCCGCTCGAGCCGGTCGACGGCCCCGTCACGCTCATCGTGCCCGACGGCAACTGGCGGCAAGCCTCGAAGGTCCGCGCTCGTGTGCCGGGCCTGAAAGACGTTCGCTGCGTCACTCTCCCGCCGGGACCGCCGTCGATCTACCGGCTGCGCTCCGAGGCCCATTCGCACGGCCTCGCGACCATGGAAGCCATCGCCCGAGCGATGGGCATCCTCGAGGGCCCGTCCGTGCAGGAGGCGCTCGAGCACGTCTTCCGTGCGATGGTCGAGCGTACGCTCTGGTCACGCGGCGCGCTCGCGGCCGCGGCGGTGACCGGCGGCATCCCGGAAGGTGCCACGCGCCACGATCCCCGAAGCGGCCTCCGCGAGCGAATCGCGTCGTCACAGACACGCGCGGGCTGAGCGAACACCGCGCACCATCGCGCGCGGAGTCCGATCGGACGCTCACGGCCGAGCATGCGCTCACGGCTGGCCTGGCGAGCGGGCAGGACCGTCACTACATTAGGCGGTCCGTGGCTGACGCCCCCCGCATCATGGAGCCTGCTGCTGCTGCAGACGTGCTCCGCCGTACGCTGACCGACCCCAAGCGACCGATCACGGTTGCGGACGCGTCCGTCGCGAGCGGGCTCGCCGCGCGAGACGCCGAAGCTGGGCTCACCTGGCTGACGAGCGAGTACCGCGGCCATCTCCGCGTGACCGAGGACGGCGACCTCGTCCATCTGTTCCCGCACGGGTTCACCAAGCCGTGGGAGACGCAGGAGACGCTGGCCAGGGTCCTCTCGCGCTTCGGGGCCGCGCTCGTCGGCGCAGGCCGCTTCATCGTGCGCGCCTGGCTGCTCATCGTGATGGTGTCGTATGCGCTTCTGTTCGCCGCGCTCCTCATCGGTATGACGCTCGCCCGACAAGGCTCGAGCGACCGTGACGACGGTCCCGGCGTCAGCATCCTCGGCGCGCTCTTCCGCATGATCGCCGAGGCGGTTTTCTGGACGTTCCACCCCTTCTCGCCGCTCTACATCGAGCGGCGCTGGACCGACGCCGAAGTGCATCGGCGCGCGCGCGAGCGCCCGGAAGAGAAGGTCGCGTTCTACGAGAAGGTCAACCGCTTCGTCTTCGGCCCTACAGTGCCGAAGGAAGATCCGCACGCCGCACGCGCCGCCATCCTGCGTGAGATCCGGGCCCAGCGCGGGCGCATCGGGCTCGCCGACGTCATGCGCGTCACCGGGCTCCCCCGCGACCAGGCCGACCCGCTCATGGCGCGCCTGATGCTCGACCACGACGGCACCGTCGACGTGAGCGAGGGCGGCGGCATCGTCTACACGTTCGAGGCGCTCCGCCGGACGGCGGACGAAGAGCCGCGCGTCCATGGCGACGCGAAGAGCGCGCGCCCACCGGCAGCGTGGGATCGCCTTCCGAAGCTTCCGCCGCTCACGGGAAACCCCGCCGGCTCCAACGTCCTCGTCGCGCTCCTCAACGGCTTCAACCTGCTCGCGAGCGCATGGGCGATCCAGAATCACCTCACGCTCTCGAACCTCGCGCTCCTGTTCGATCCCGAGCGGCCGCGGGTCCTTCCCGACGACGGATTGCCGCTCGTCCTCGGCGCGATCCCGTTCGTCTTCTCGATCGTGCTGTTCGCGCTGCCGATCCTTCGTGCGCTTTTTCGGTCGCGCCAGCAGAAGCACATCGACGAAGAACACGCGCGGCTCGCGGTTCTGCGCGAGGTCGTGACGCGCTCGTCGAGAAAGGAGCCGATCGCCGACGAGACGCTGCGCGCGGCGGTCCGCGTGGCGACGGGCGAAGAGCCGACGTCGAAAGACATCACCCGGCGCGTCGTCGAGCTCGGCGGCGACGTCGACGTCGGTCCCCAAGGCGAGGTCCGCTATCGCTTCGCCGAGCTCGAGGCCGAGGCCGAGGCGCTCGAGGAGGAGCGCGAGCGCGCCAGCGAGCGCGAAGCACGGCTTGGCAAGGTCGTGTTTGCGAGCGATCAGTGATCGGATGGTGAGGACGGCTCCGCGTACACCCCTGCCCGTGCACGGCGTGGTCGTGCTCGCCTGCTGGATGCTCCACGGAGGCAACCACGTCCTCCGCGGCACGGCGCACGACCTGCTCTGGGCCTGCAACGTCGCCGTCCCGATGCTCGCGGTCGGCTGCTTCCGCGGGGCGCGTCTCCCCTGCGCGATCGCCCTGCTCTGGCTCTCGTTCGGAACGCCGATCTGGCTCCTCGACCTCGCCACCGGCGCCGGTCTCATCTCGACGTCGATCTTCGTTCACGTGGTCGCGCCGCTGGTCGGGATCGCCGCGATGCGGCGCTTCGGATGGCCGCCGCGCGCTTGGGTGTCCGCAACCATGGCCAGCGCCGGCCTTCTCCTGCTCACGCGCATCGTCGGTTCCCCCGGCCCGAACGTGAACCTGGCCTTCCGGATCCACGACGGCTGGGAGCGCTACTTCGCCTCGCACCTGCTCTTCCTCGGCCTGCTCCTCGGCGCGAGCGCGCTCGCCTTCATGGCCGTCGACGGCATCGCACGACGACACCTCGGGCGGTGAAGGAGCCGCCGTCACGGCGTTCAGCCACGACGGGAGAATGTGGGTATGCGGTGGGTATGCGGGGCCGCGGGGCGAGTCTGTCCTCTTCGATGGCCGCCTCGGTGGTACCTTCACGGACGGTGCTGCCTCCGAAGAACGCTCGTGGCCGTCCGGTCACCAAGCTGTGTCTCGCTCTCGAGGTCTTCCGCCGGACGCCGGACGGACGCACGCGCGACGCGAAGGCTTTCCTCGACCACTTCTTCCCGCAGGACGAGAGAGGCCCGATCGATCGGCTCTTCGTTCACATGCCGAAGGAGATCCGCGCAGACCTGCTCTCCAACTGGGGCATTCGCGGGAAGAAGTCCGCGCTCCGGGACGACGACGAGAAGGTTCGCACGACGATCGGTGACGCGCTCGACGCCGGCGACATCGATGCGACCGTGATCGAGGAGAGCGTCACTCCGGAGCTCCTCATCGACTGGGTGCCCCTCGAGGACTGGTGGGCGTTCTGGCGCGGCGCAGGCCTGCCGGCGCCATCGGTGCGAAAGGCCCTCGCGCTCGGACGCGAGCTGTCGCTGTTCGACGAGCGGTGGCTCCTCGGCAACTTGAAGCTCGGCGCGAAGCGGCTCGAAGGCACCGACGTGATCTGCGCCGCCCTCCCGAAGGACCAGATCGTAGCGTGGCTCCACGCCGTGCACACGTGCGGGGACGCATCCCCCGCCGGTCTCGTCACGGCGCTCGGCTGGGACACGATCCTGACGAAGACGGCGCCGGAAGCGCTCGCCTTCGCGCTCGACGCCCTCGCTCGCGAGATCGGCCTCGTCGCGGATCGAGCTCCCGTCGAGCGTCGCTCCGACGCTCCGAGGGCGGTCTCTCAGCGCCCCACGGCACCACCGGCGCCAGCGATCGTCGAAGCTACGGCGGTCATCGCGATGCCGATCCTCGACGCCGCCAAAACGGCGAAGGTCGAGCCTTCCAAGCTCGAGGCGCCACGGGCGGATGTGGCTCGCGTCGAGACGCGGAAGGTCGAGACGCAGAAGGTCGACGCGTCGACGCTCGACGCGATCCGCGCTCCGGTCACGCCGCGCGCGGAGGCCACGTCAGCGCCGATCGCGGAGCGGCAGGTCACGGGTCCACCGAACGCGTCGTTCGGCGCGCTGGCGGATCTTCCGCCGATGCGGCCTCCGGCTCGTACGCTCTCGGGTGTGGGCGTGCCGTCGTTCTTCGACGACATGACCGCGGACGTCGCGGCCCCGAGCGTCGACGTACCGTCGGAGGATCCCGCGTGGGCTCCGCCGCGCGCGGAGCCGGGCGACATGGGCTGGGACATCGTCCACGGTGTGCAGCGCCCGATGCCGAACAACGTCCAGCCGAAGTACAAATTCGACGTGGACGACGAGCCCACCCGCGAGGTCGACGTACAGGCCGAGCTCCGCCGCACCTGATCCCGGCCTCGCGCGACGCGCCAGAGGCTCGCTCGAGAGGCCGACGCAGGCCTGCGGTCACCGCTCCGGGCGCCGGATCACTCCCCGAAGCTCTGGGCACCCACCGACCAGCTCGCGGCCTCGCGCGCCGAGGTCGCGCTCGCACGGGAGCAGCTGTTGTCCGTCGCCAGCGCGCCCACGCCGTTCCAGCTCGCAGCGATGTCGCGTGCGGTCGGAGTCGTCGTGTTGGTGCACGGCGCGACGCCACCACAGTCCGCAGGGAGCCAGAGCCCGAGGTTCTGGATGAGCGTCAGCGACGGGAGATACGCGCTGGTCTCGGTCGGCACCGCCGTCATGTTCGAGAACGCCGCGGCCTCGACGTATGCGCCGGCTGGATCGCGCACCGCGATGACGAGGCTCGTGGTGGGCGGCAGGCTCGAGCTTGCCGCCGTCGAGGCGACGTCCCACGCGTTGTCGTAGAACCCGGCGTTCATCGCGACCGGGTGCTCGTCCTTCGCGCTCGTCTCGGATGGCGTCCCGGCGGCGGCGCCGAGATGAAGCACGATCTTGTCGCCCGTCGCTGCGCAGATCGCGGTGAGCGTCGAGAGCAACGTCCCGTTGTTGCCCTCACGCGGATCGCGACGAACGGTGAAGCCGCGGAGCGATCCACCCTGCGTCGCGGTGAGCTCGACGAGACCCGGCCTCGGGTTCACCTCCGTGATCGCGAGCGTTGCTCCCTCGGGGGCGCAGAAGGGCGCGTTCTCCGTGCCGCGCGTCTGAGCGGCGACGAAGAAGTCGGCTCGGCTGTTCGTGTCGACGATCCCGTTGCGCTGGAGCGACGATCCGGCCAGGAGGTACCCCGGATAGCCGCCACATCCGCTCGGAGAGCTGCTACCGGATGCGTTGACGACCTCGAGCAGCGTCGGGCAGTCGTTCGCGCCGTCGACCGGGGCAGTCGAGAACGTCCACGCGCCGGCGGCGTGCGCGTTCGCAAAAGCGGTCATCGCCGCCGCCGAAGCGTCGGCCCCACGGCTCGAGTACGGCACTGCGTCCTGGTACGCAGCCCCGTCCATCACGGAGATGAGGCTGTTCGTCCCGAGCAGACCGGAGACGGAGGAGTAGACGTCGTAGGCCTCCGGCGACGCGAACTCCGCAGAGGAGGATGCCTTGTCGCGGGTCACGTCTTCTTGCGCAAAGCCGGTCGGTCCGGGCAGGCCGACGACGTGGACCACGATGCGGTCGCCGGCGGCGACATCGAGCGCCGCGAGCTTGTGAAGCAGCGCGCTCGCCCCGGTGCTCGAGTGACGGATCTCGATGCCCTCCGCCGCCCCCGCCGTCGTCGCGACGAGCTCGACGAAGTCGCCTCCCTCGCCCGCGGTGTTGACCGGCGCGATCTCGCTGATGAGGAACGTGGCGCGCACCTTCGTCGTCACGGCGACGCTCGACAGCTCGCCGAAATTCCCGGCCGCGTCGCGGGCGCGGATCGCGAAGTGATACTCGGTGTCGGGCGTGAGGCCTGTCACCGTGGCCGTCTGTTCCGAGCCGGGCGCGAGCGGTCCAGGCGCCGTGGCGCTCGTCGCGGCAGTGAACTCGGCAAGCGTCGAGATCGGCGTCCTCGCGTAGCGAAGCTCGTAGCCCGCGACCATGCCAGCGTCGTCCGCCGGCGCCGTCCACGTGAGATTCACGCTCGCGTGCGAGACCGCGCTCGCGGCGAGATCCGTCACGCGGTCGGGCGGCGTGGTATCGGGAGGCGACACGTCGCCCGCGTCGGGATGATCGCCCGCGTCGGGCTCGTCGTTGTCGTTGCCGCCGGCGTCGATGAACGGTGCGTCCGTCCCCGCATCACTGGGGCCGTCGAAGCCGTCGTCGGTGCACGCCCCGACGATGATCCCCAGCCCGAGGGCCGTCACGAGCCCGGTCCCGAACGCACGTGTTGCAACCATGCATCGAGCGTAGCCCATGCTCCGCGGACGGCACGAAACGAGATGGCAACGGCGCGCTCTTTGCGGGCGCGATCAGCCCGCGTCTCTGACCGGAGCCGGCCCGTACGCCGGCGCTGGGAGGGGCTCAGGGTCCGGCTCCGGCTCCGGCTCCGGCTGTCCGGAGCTCGACGAGCTCGCCGGGTCCCCCGACGAGCCCGAGGACGACGAGCCGGAACCACTCGTGTCGGATCCCCCCGACGACGAGGACAGATCGCCAGGCCCGCCGACGCATGCCGCGAGTGTGGTCGCGCCGACGAAGAGAACGGCAGCCCGCGACAGCGGACGAGCAAGCTCGGCAGCAGTGCTGCTGCCGGTCTCCGCTCCCGCCGCTCCGCAGAACGGGCAGACCGGATCGGTCACTCGAACGTGCCGTGCACACGCTCCACACAGACGAAGGCGCGTCGCCATGTTCGACCTCCAGGTGAGAGCCTACCAGGACGATGGTTCACCGCTGGTGCCCCCATCGAGGCACGCCGTGGCCCCCGAGCGACGGTCCGTCGACGTCCGGGCACTCGGCGCCGCTTCTCGGCACGCGTCTCGTGATAACGTCGTTCGCCTCTGGGCCCGGATGCGGAGCCCGATAGAAGGAGGCTCTTCATGCGACGCTCGACGATGCTGCTCACCTCAACTGGCCTGCTCGCGATCACCACCGCGTTCGCGTTCTCGGTCTCGGCGTGTGGCGGCAGCGATCAACAGCCGGCCACGGCGCCGTCGTCCGCCTACCCGCAGCAGCAGTATCCCCAGCAGCAGTACCCGCAGCAGCAGTACCCGCAGCAGCAGTACCCGCAGACCCAGCCGACGGCGGCTCCCACGGCGACGATGGCCACCCCCGGCCCGCTCGCGCTGCCCTGCCAGAACGACGGTGCCTGCGGCCTCCATCGCTGCAACACGCAGTTCCAGAAGTGCGCGTTCCCCTGCCAGAGCGAGGCCGACTGCGCGCAGGGCAACCAGTGCATGATGGGCGTCTGCGCGCCCAAGATGGGCCCCTGAACGGAGCGATCACCGATCGAGTCGACGGCGTGCTCACGTGCTCGTGTAGAGCGCGAGAGGCGCCGTCGCTTGCTGTGAGCTCCTGAAAATCGAGCGGCGAGCCTCGACCGACGTGGAGCGCCGGTGGCGCGCCGTCCGTAGCGCGCATCGCGCGACCTCGGCTCCGCCGAACCGCTGTCCGCCGCGTGGGCTTGCGCCCCGGCCGACGGCTGAGGCGTGAACCGTTTCGACAACCGCTCATGGTACGCTCCGTCGGCAAGCCATGACGATCGCCTCTTCACGCCGGCTCGCCATCCTCGAGGCGGCGACGCGCCTCTTCGAGCACTACGGCCACGGAAAGACGACGATCGCCGATGTCGCCCGCGAGGCCCAGATCGGGGTGGGCACGGTCTACCTCGAGTTCGAATCGAAGGAGGCGATCGTCCAGGAGCTCTCTCGGTCGACCCACGTCGCGGTCCTCGAGGCCATGCGCGCCGCGACCGAGCACAGCGACGACCACGCCGCGCGGCTCGCTGCCGTCCTCCATGCGCGGACGAGCTCCTTCGTCGACCTCGGGAAGAAGGGCCAGCACGCGTGCGAGCTCGTCCACTGCAAGGCCGAGGGCGTCCGCAGCGCGCACAAGCGCTTCGGCGAGGAAGAGCGCAGGCAGCTCGCGACGCTCGTGAAGGAGGGCCAGGACGCCGGGGTGTTCGCCGCGGGCGCTCCCACGTCGATCGCGGCGCTCATCCAGCGCGCGTTCGCGAGCCTCTCGCCGCCGTGGATCTTCGGCTGCGACGAAGATCCGGTCCGCGCGTCGAACGATCTCTGCCAGCTCCTGCTCCACGGGCTCCTCGGGAGCTCACCCGCGGGCAACGCCGCGCGCGCGCAGAGCGCGGCGGCGAAGAGCCGACCGACCAGCGCACCGACGCGGAAGACGACACGGCGCTCACGCTGAGGCCACGACGCAGCGACGCATCAGCCGGCGGCGGTGCGCGCTCGCGCTGAACGACGACGCGGACGAAGCACGCTTCGCTGTCTTCACGCGTGCACGCCGAGCTCGATGTGACGACGCATCCGTCCGAAGCGGAGGCTGCGCTTCGCTCCGTGGACAATCGTCTCGCGCGTGACGAATTTCGACGCGCTCGGAATCCGGAACTCGCATCGGTTGCTATGTTCCCCTAACCGACGCGCCACTCGTCGTTCGATGCCGAGCTCACGGCCGGCGTTGCGTTCGTGTGCGGTCGCGCTCTTCGCTCGAGCGCCGACACGCACGGGTGTCGTGCGGCGTTGACGTAACCGTGAACGAACTTAGTTTTCATTCACTGCTCACATCGATGACGCCGGTATCGCCGCCGGCCAGACCGCGCGCATAGCTCACGTCCGAAGAAACCAGGAGACCAGTCCAGATGCCCAACCTCCGCGACGGCGTACCGACCCCGCCCTCCCCCATCGCTGCCTTGCCGCTCCGCACCGGGGTGCTCTTTCCCGGGGCGACGCTCACGTTCGCCGTCGGGCGCGCCCGATCGGTCGCGCTCGTTCGTTCGCTGTATCCCGGTGACGTCGTCGTCACCCTCACCCAGAAGGACCCGCGGCCGGTCGATCTCGATCGCGACGACGTCCACACCTTCGGCACGTACGCGCGGGTGAAGTCGGTCACGAGGAAGAGCGAACGCGAATACGAGCTGTCGCTCGAGGGCCTCGGACGCGCACGCTTCGACGGATTCGCGGCCGAAGACCCGTTCTACAAGGCCGAGGTCACGCCGATCGCGGAGACCGGCGGCGACGCGCTCGAAGCGCAGGAGCTCGCCAGGGCCCTGGCGCGCGAGGTCGCCGAGCTCGCACGTGAATCCGGAGGCGCGCTCGCGCAGGTCGACCCGTTCGACGCCAGTGACCCCGGCACGCTCGCCGACCGCATCGCAGCGCTCCTCGATCTCCCCGCCGACCACGAGATCGAGCTCCTCGGCGAGCCGGACGCCGCGACGCGCATCCGCCTCCTCGTGAAGCGCATCGGCGAGGGCAAGGCGAAGGCCGAGATCCGCGCCAAGATCGAAGGCGAGGTCAAGAAGGAGCTGGGCAAGAACCAGCGCGAGGCCGTCCTTCGCGAGCACATGCGCGCGATCAAGCGTGAGCTCGGCGACGAAAGCGGCGACAACGACATCGAGGCGCTCAAGCAGCGACTCGACGCAGCCAACCTCCCTGAGGACGCGCGTAAGGTCGTCGACCGTGAGCTGCGCAGGCTCGAGAGCATGGGCCAGGGCGGCGCCGAGGTGCACGTGATCCGCAACTACCTCGAGCTGATCGCCGATCTCCCGTGGGACCGGCGCTCCGGCTCCGAGATCGACCTCGACAAGATCGCCGCGCAGCTCGAAGGCGACCACTACGGCCTCGAGGACATCAAGAAGCGCATCCTCGAGCACGTCGCCGTGCTGAAGCTCTCCGGCAACACGAAGGGCACGCTGCTTTGCTTCGTCGGACCGCCCGGCGTCGGCAAGACGTCGCTCGGTCAGTCGATCGCCGACGCCACCGGTCGGCCCTTCATCCGTGTCGCGCTCGGCGGCGTGCGCGACGAGGCCGAAATCCGCGGCCACCGGCGCACGTACGTCGGCGCCCTCCCCGGGCGTATCCTGCACGCGCTGCGCAAGGCGAAGGTGAAGAACCCGGTCGTCCTGCTCGACGAGATCGACAAGATGAGCTCGGGCTGGGGCGGCTCGCCCGAAGCGGCGCTGCTCGAGGTGCTCGATCCCGAGCAGAACAAGACGTTCGCCGACCACTACCTCGAGCTGCCGTTCGATCTCTCCGAGGTCATGTTCGTTTGCACGGCGAACACCCTCGAGACGCTCTCGGCACCGCTCCGCGACCGCCTCGAGATCGTCGAGCTCAGCGGCTACACCGCAGACGAGAAGGTCCGCATCGCTCGCCAGCACCTCGTCTCGAAGCGGACGAAGGAGCACGGCATCGCAGAGGACAAGCTCACGATCACGGACGACGCGCTCCAGACGATCGTACGTGACTACACCCGGGAAGCCGGCGTCAGGCAGCTCGATCGCGAGATCAAGAAGCTTTGCCGTGCCGCGGCCCTCGAGATCGCGCGTGGCAAGGACGACCGCGCGGTGACAATCGACCAGAGCGATGTCGCCACGCACCTCGGTCGGCCCAAGTTCGACGGCGAAGTGGCCGAGCGCACGTCGATCGCCGGCGTCGCGACCGGCCTCGCGTGGACGCCCTTCGGCGGCTCGATCCTCTTCATCGAGACGTCGCGGATGCCCGGCAGGGGCAACGTCGAGATCACCGGACAGCTCGGCGACGTCATGAAGGAGTCCGCTCGCGCGGCGCTCACCTACGTCCGCAGCAACGCCGAACGCCTCGGCATCCCAGCCGAGCGGGCACAGAACCAGGACGTGCACATCCACGTGCCCGCCGGCGCGGTACCCAAGGACGGCCCGTCGGCGGGCGTCACCATCTTCACCGCACTCGTCTCTCTCTTCACCGGCCGGCGCGTCCGTAGCGATACGGCGATGACGGGCGAGGCGACCCTCCGCGGACGGGTCCTCCCCGTCGGCGGAATCAAGGCGAAGGTGCTCGCGGCCCATCGCGCAGGTCTGAAGCGCGTGATCCTGCCGACAAAATGTGCCCGTGAGCTGGACGAGGTGCCGAAGGAGGTCCTCGGCGAGCTCGAGGTCGTGCTCGTCGACGACATGAGCCAGGTCATCGAGGCCGCGCTCGAGGCGGAAGTCGCGCTCGATCCCGACACGCTCCTCGGCACGAACGCCCCCGCGGCGAACCACGGCGCGGACGCTCAGACCGCCGCCTGACCGACGACGCTACTCCATCCACGACCGCCGCCGCCTCGAACTCGCGCTCGGCGGCGGCGTCGTCGTTTCCATGGCGGTCGTCGCTTCTTACTTCACAATCAGCGCAACTGGGTTGCGCTGGTGGTCGGGTCCTCGAAGACGGAGCGCGCGACGAGCTCACCGAGATCGGCGAGCGCCGGAAGGGCGACCTCGCGGTACTCGTAGAGGTCGTCGTTCATCCGTCCGTTGGCGTTCACATGGAGCGTCGCGGTCATGAAGAACGAGCGCCCGGTACGCGCGTCGACGACGTGGGCATTGTCGATGACGAAGCCGTACGCGCGTCCGCCCTTGCTCGCGACGGTCAAGCTGCTCCGAGGCACGACGCGCTCGATCCCCGCGAGGAGCGGCTTGTGCTCCGCGTCGGCGGACACCGAGAGGCCCCGAGCGCTGGGCAGCGCTGTGAGCGACTCGATGAGGAGCGAGCGCTCCCGTTCGCCGAGACGAGGCACGGCCCCACCTCGAAGCTCCGGTCTCGTCACCGCGACGAGCAGGTCCTGGAGATCCTGGAGCGACACCCGGTTCTTCGCCTCGAACGACATCGGCTCTTCGACGAGACGCCCTGCTGCGAGGTGACTCTCCCCCACCCGCACGCCGCTCTCCTCGTTCTTCCCGAGGACGACACGGCCTTCGCGAGGAGCGATGACGACCGGGACGGGGCCGGCGAAGAGCTCGATCCTGGGCGTCGAGCGCGCATCGTCGCTCGACGGCACGGCGAGCCGATGACGTATGCGCACGGACGACAGGCCGAGACGCCACATGCGCTGGTGGAGGCCGTCGAAACCGGCGAGGTCCAGGAGATCGTTGCTCGCGTCGTTGTCCGAGATGACGATCGCCGCCGACACGAGGTTGGCGATCGTCGCGACACCGCTGCGGCGCTTGCTCGCGCTCTCGCTCACGAAGCCCGCGCCCACCTCGAGCCCCGACGCCCGACTCTCGCGCAGCTCGGTGACCGCCTCGAGCGCCGCGACGGCCTCGACCAGCTTGATCGCGCTCGCCGGATAGAAGTACTCGGCGTCGACACGGAATCCGTCGCGCCGCTGCCAGCCCGCGTTCCCTTCCGCCGGGACGCTCACGAGCACCTGCATCCGGTACGCCGCCGCGCGCTCGACCAGAGGAGCGAGGCGCGGATGCTGCCGGAGCTGCGCTTCGAGGTCCTGGCTCCGCGGCGACGGCGGCGTGACGGCGACGGCAACGGCAGACTCGCTCCGCGGCGACGGCGACGGCGACGGCGACGTGACACCGGCGATGGCGATGGCAGACTGCGCCGCCGGTCGAGCCTCTCCACCACACGCAGCGGCGAGGCACGTTAGAGCGAAGATCGCAGAGCGAAGCGACACGGCTTCATCTTGCCGCTACGGCCCGCGCGGGTCCATGAGGCAATGCCGGGAAGCCCACTGGAGCTCGCCGTTCCCCGTTCGACTTCCCTGTTCTCAGGGCCCGAAGGCCTGATCGAACGCGAAGTAAAAGCCGAAGGGATCGACCGGGAGCGGGCTCCCCGTCTCCGGGAACGGCCCACGCTTGAGCGGGAACGCGACGTCGATGCGGAAGACGTTGCGATTCACCTGGGGGAAGAGCGCGCGGAGGCCGAATCCCACCGACTGCTTGGCTCGCAGCATGTCGAAGCCGTACGCCGCATCGCCCGCATCGAAGAACGCCACGCCCGCGAGCTGCGCCTTCAGGATCTCGACCGAGCGCGAGCGGTACTCGATGTTGAAGAAGATGGTGTCCTTGCCGACGAAGAACGCGGTCGGATATCCGCGGAGCCGGTCCTCGCCGCCGATGAACGTGCGGGAGTTCAGGTAGTTCTTGTATCGATTGGTGAACGACGTGTTCATCACGATGCGGCCCCATCCGAAGATGCGGGGGGTGACCGCGCCGAACGCGCCGCTGACGGACCCATCGGTGATGACTCCGTCCTGGATCTCGGCGAACGTGCTGATGCTCCCGCCCGCGAGGCCCTCACCGAGCGCGACGGCGTAGCCTCCCTTCGCGCTGACGCCGATCAGATCGCGCGAAGAGCCGAGCGCGCGGATGACGGGGTAGATCGACGCGGACACGTCGTGGCCTAGCCGGAAGTCCTCCTGGAGCGAGAGCGTGGTGATGTCGAGCGTGCGGAGGAAGTCCGTCCTGAAGGTGCGCCACCCGAGCGCCGGATACACGCGTGACTCGCTCGTCGGCAGCGCGCGGCGGCGGAAGTCCGCGACCGCGACCGGGTCGAACCTGGAGAGGTCGAACGTCTCGTAGTCGGCGGTCGAGGCGTTGAACGTGAGGGAGAAGTTGTTCTTCAGCCCCCATCCGAACGAGCGTGTGACTCCCGCGGAGGCCGAGAACGAACGGCTCTTGTACTCGAACGGAATGCGGTCGCGCTCGGCCGTGCGCCGTGAGTCGAAGAGGAAGACCTGAGCGTTCGAGTAGCGGCGCGCAACGCCGACCGTGTAGCCGACGTCCGCGTCCCACGCCCAGTCGGTGCGCGTCGAGTAAAGGGGCTGACCGATGCTCGCGCCGAGGCTCGATCCCTCGGGCTCGAACCGGCGGCGATTGACGAAGACCGAGGCGCTCGCGGAAGCGCCGATCCACGAATAGCCGAAGCGCGGGACCTTGTAGCCGACGCCCAGCGTGAATGTCTCCGGCTGCATCTGGAAGCGCGTCTGAGCGGTGTGATGCAAACCGAGGAAGTTCGTCTCCTGGGGGACGATGATCAGGTTCTCGAGCCCGCCCGGTGTGACGGCGATGTCGAACGAGAGTCGAAGGCTCCAGATGTCCTTGGTGATGACGAGGAGGTCGACGATCCCCGGCTCCTTTGCCTTCACCGGCACGATGACGATCAGTGAAACCTGGAGCGGCATCCGCCCGCGCATGTTCCGCGCCGTCTCGTCGATGAGGACCTGGACGTACCGATCGCCTTCCCGGAGAAGGAGCTCGCGCCGGATGATGTAGTCCTTCGACAGGACGTGCAGCCAGTTGAGCGACGACTTGGGTACGTACTCGCCGATCGGCGACAGGATCGGGACCTTCTTCAGGAGCTCCGGGCCCGGATCGCGCGGCTCCAGAACCTCGAGCCGCACCGTGTCGATCCTGCCGATCGTCTTGCCCTCGGGGGCGCGGTCGATCTCGAGGCCCCGCTCGCGGAGCGCCGCGTCAATCGCCTCCCTCTCGTACGGCGAATACTCGGTGGCCTGCGAGGTCGGCTTCTGCGCTCCCGCAGGGAGCGGTGCGAGCACGCCGGCCGCAAGAGCAAGAATGGAAACGACGAAGGGGCCCCTTCGCACCAGGGCCATCCTAGCCCGATTGGGTTCCGCGGGACGCCGGTCTTTCTCCATCTGTCGCGAGACTCTACGGAGATTGCCCGTGCCCCGGCGTCCCCGTAGCGTCGGCCTTGATGAAGTCCGCCCTCGCTCTCATCGTCTCCGGCCTCGTTGCCTCGGTCCTCGTTGCCTCGTCCGTCTCCGCCTGCGCGGAGTCGGCCTCCGACCTCGACCCGGGGCCGGGAGCCGACGGCGACGAGAAAGAGGAAGACAACCGGGCATCGCTTCCGCCCCCGACCGGCGGATCGAAGACCGACGCGGGCTCGAGCTCCAGCTCGTCATCCAGCAGCAGCAGCAGCAGCAGCAGCAGCGGCGGCGGATCGAAGCCCGACGCGGGCTCGAGCTCCAGCTCGTCATCCAGCAGCGGCAGCGGCGGTATCCCGGCCTGCGACCCCTCGGTGGTCGTGGATAAGATCTCCGAAATCCAGGCTGGTAAGCCGTGCGATGCGACTTGCAACCCGGCGACGCACTGCTGCTTCGACCTGCTCGGCGGCGGGGGACTCCCGATCCCGATCCCCGGTCTCAGCGCCGCCTGCATCACGAAGTAGCGCGCGTTCTCGCGGCGCAGCTCAGCGCCCGGCAGTGATCGTGGCGATCACCCCGAAGTGGTCGCTCGGGAAGACGCCGTCGAAGGGTTCGTCGAAGCACACGCGCGCCTCGGTCGGCTCGCCGCGCTGGGCGTCGTCCGGGCCGCGGACGAAGACGTAGTCGATCCGACGCTCCGGCTCGCGGATCGGCTCCGCAAACGGGTTCTTCTTCGAGAACGTGGTGCCAGCCGATCCGTCACCCGCGACGTGGAAGGCGTCCGCGAAGTAGACGTACGGCCCGCCGAGACCGGTGAGGCCCCGCATGTACCGCATCTCGTCCGACTCCGGCTCGGCGTTGAAGTCGCCCACCACGACCGGCGGAAACGCCCCGTCGATCGGCGCGAGGCGCATGACCGCGTCCGTGATCGTCTTCACCTGGAGGCACCGGATGTGACCGTGCGAGAACTTCCAGTTCAGGTGCGTGCAGAAGAACGGGAGCCTGCCGAACGGCGCGTCGATCTCGGCGTACAGGAGCGACCGGTCTTCGTCCGAGCCGCCGTGGGGCAACGGGATCACCTCGGAGCGGAGGATGCGCCAGCGCGAGAGGATGGCGTTGCCGGTCGGGAAGCCATGGTTCTCCGATGCGCGCCCCCACGCGATCTCGTATCCGAGCCCGGTGCTCACGAGCTCCGCTTGATCGAAGCCCGGAAAGCGAAGGACCTCTTGGAGGCCGACGACATCCGGAGCGAGCGTGCGGAGCCCCTCGCGGATCGCGCCGAGGCGCTCCTCCCAAGGGCCGAACCGGCTCCAGATGTTGAGCGTCGCAGCGCGGAACGTTCGCATGGCGTGCTCGTTATAGCCGGTCTCCGCCGCCTCGGGACCGGCTTCGATGCACGCACGCAAGAGGACGCTCTCGTGAAGAGCATCGGGAGCGCGGGCGCACGCCAGCGCTTTCTGAGAGCGCTCTCCGCCTCCGTCAGAGACCGAGCTGCGCGCGGATGACGCTCGGGCGCGCGGCGAGCCAGGCATACAGCTTGGCGGTCGTCTCTTCGTAGAGCGCAAGAGAGCCGGCCCCCTTCGGGTCCGACCGCACGAGCGGGTCGATCTGGTCGTGCCACTTCGTCGCGAGGTTCACGAGATCGAGCGTTTCATAGGTGCTCAGCACGGACTGCACCTCGATCTTGTATTCGTTCCAGCACGCGCTCTTCGTACAGCGCGCGAGTGCCGTGTCGCTCCGTGGGTTGGCGGCGTCCGGCACGCCGTCGCTGTCGGAGAAGGACAGGTCCGTCGACCACGGGACGAGCGAGAACTTCCCATCGACGTCGCCGGCCATGAAATAGTTGTGGGACTCCCAGAAGCCGTACGCGTAGCCGTCATGGTGACCGGTGACCGCTTCCGTGGCGCTGTGTCGGAGCCATTGCCGGACGTGAAGCCGCGGCGCGAAATCGGCGAGCAGCGTCTCGTCCTTCGACGCGGCCACCGCCGCACTGAGCAGGTCGATGTCCGGCATCGTGCCCGCGGGGGCGCCGGGCGCGCCGATGTCGATCTCGTAGCCCGTGTCTCCAGGCATCCAGGAGCTCCCCCAGACCACCTCGTAGAGCGTCCGCACCCGGTTTCCGAAGACGCGTGCGAGGAAGTTCTCGTCCGGCGTCTCGACGTTCGCGTAGATGCCGTAGTCCTCGCCGTTGATCGACAGATGCGCGGTGTTCGCCTTCTGCGCGGGAAGGCCCATCGCGCGAAAGACATGATAGGCGAGACGTTCGGAGAGGCGCGTCGGGTCGCTCACCATGTTGTTGAGCGTGAGCTCCTCCAGCCCGTTGAGCTTCTGCCCCTTGACCCACTTGTTGAACTTCACCTTCAGCGATGCCTTGTCGGGCAGCACGCGGTACGTCGTCCCTCCCTTCCGCCTCACGCCGACGTCCGCGAAGGTGACCGCGCCGAACTTGAACCGCCCGTGCACCCACGTCTTCTTGTCCTGGAGCGGGTCCGAGAGGAGCGCGATCGCCGCCATTTCGAGCTCCAACTCGAAGCTCGGGACCTTGTCCGGATCGTAGACCTCGTCGCGGGGCGCTGCCGCGTCCGACGGAGGCGAGCCGTCTTTCTCACCCTGGGAGGACGCTGCCTCGACGACCGGAGGCGGCGCCGCGACCACGTCTTCCCCGCCCCTCGCGGGCGCGCGGACGGCCGGTGCGGGCGCGTCCGAAGAGCATGCCGCAAGGATGCACCAGCATCCGAGCATGGTCGCCACGAAACGCAGGGACGAAGCGGAACGAGTCGTCATCGGGATGCCTCCGTCATCAAGTCGATCACCTTCGCTACACATCAACGCTGGACCGGCTGTTGGCCTCCGCGACGCCCCCCGTCGCTCGCCGAGGACACGGACGCGACGAGCGGTCCCCCGACCGCCCGTCGGAGAGCATCGACCGCCATCCGGTACTGGCGCACGAGCCGGAAGAGCTCGATCTCGATGTGGCGGCGCCGTTCTTCGATCGTCAGCGCGCGCAGCGTACCGATGCCGCCGCTCTCGAGTGCACGGTCGGTCGCAGTGCTTGCTTGCTCGAGCGCCGGAAGCGCGATCTTGCGGTACTCGGTGACGAGCGCGGCGGCGGCATTGGCTTCGCGGAGGCGAGCGCGCACGTCGCGAACGATCCGCTCGACCTCGGCCTCGAGCTGCTTCTTCGCGGCGCCCTTCGACGCCTCGGCCTGGCGAATCCCTCCGCCGTTCGCGCTGAAGATGGGCAGCTCGACGCCCGCGCCGACGGTCCACAGCGGGACGTTGGTGTTCGAGCGCTCGAACTCGTAGCCGACCTCGACGAATCGAAACCATGGCCAGCGCTGGGCCTGCTCGCGATGCAGCCGAGCGCTCGCCCCATCGATGCGCGCAGCAGCGTCCGCCACGCGCGAGCTCCGCTCCAAAGCCATCTCCATCAGCGCCTGCTCCGAGGGGAGCGGTGCGGGGGGCCAGGCGGACGGATTCCCTTCGAGCTCGAGCCTTGCTCCGGGCGGGCGCCCGATGCGGTCGAGCAACGCCTCCACGAGAAGCGCGCGACGCGACCGTCGCTCGGCGACGTGCGCGGCGGCATCGACCACGTGGAGATCCGCCAGGCTGACGTCGACCGCCGTCGTCGTGGCGGTCTCGAGCTGCTCGCGGGTCTGGGCGGCGATCTTCCGTCGAGCCTCCGCCATCCGCTCGGCGGCCGCGATCTCGACGTCGAGCAGCACGATGTCATCGAAGTACCAACGGACCTCTGCCTCGATCGCCAGCTCTTCGGCGCGCACCTCCGCGCGGGCCGAGCGGCCGGCCGCGCGGGCCTCCGCCTCCCGCGCCGCGACCTCGCCCGGGCGCTCGGGCGTGAAGCGCACCCGCGGGGTCGCTCCCGGATCCTCTCCTCTGTCGATCGCGCGCGCGAGCCTCACGTTCGTCACGCGGATGTTCGGGTTGCTCCGCTGGCCCGCCGCCTCGACCGCAGCATCCGCGGCGGCGACCCGACGCGACAGCTCTGCGAGCCGGGCGCTGTTCCTCTTCGCCAGCTCGATGGCGCCGTCGACCGTCAGCGGTCTGTCCGATACGTCGGCCGTGGCGCGGCGGGCTTCCGGTGCCGCAGCCAACCGATTCCCCTCGAGCGACTCGCGGGCGCGAGCGCCGCGCCGATAGATCGCCAGCGCCTCGTCGACACCGCGCGTCTCCGGCGGCGACCAGCACGCCGACGTGACGAGAAGCGACGTCGCGAAGACGACGCTCCTCGTCAGCGCGACCATGGCATCTCGAGGAACGAAGGCGTCGCGTTCCCGGCGTCGAAGACCACCATCAAATTGCCGCTCATGAGCGACGGGCTGAGCCCTTCGGGCTTCCGCCCCGGGAAGCGCCGCACGAGCTTGACGTCCAGCTCTCCTCCGCGCGCATCGTCGACGCGCCAGAGCGCTCCCGCTGCGCCATCCGCGGTCGACGGTGTGGAGGCGATGACGAGCGTACCGCCCATGAACAGGAGCTCCGAGATCCCTCCGGGGACCGCTTTGCCGTCGATCTCGACGTCGACACGAGCGTGCCCCCACGTCGCGATCCCCGCCCGCTCCAGCTTCCTCGCGCCGCCGACCGTGTCATCGAACAGCGCCTCCGGAGAGGCGACCTTCCAAATCCGCGCGCGCCCTCGCGCGTCGAGCGGTGCCTTCAGGCCGAAGTAGAGCGCGCCGCCATGAAACGCCATCCCTTCGACGTCGAGGTCCCGCGTGCCCCGCGCCAGGCCGAGGGCCGCGGCGCGCTCGGGCGCAACGTCCAGCGCCTCGGCGAGATGCACCTCCCCGTCGACGACGAAGCCGCTTCCTGCCGGTCGAAGACGCAAGAGCGCCGATCGAGCGGGCTTGCGTCGACCCTTCGCGTTGTAGCTCTGGGACGAGAGCACGTAGAGCTCGCCACCATCGCCCGCCGCGATCGACTCGAGGTCGTCGATCGCCGTCACGCCTTTGATCACGATCGGCGCCGGACCGACCCCACCCGCGGCGTCCATCGAGAAGAGCCACGGTCGTCCTTCGTCCGGGCCATCCTTCGTCCCGGTATCGTCGCTCACAATCAGGTATCGATTCTCACTCCGTCGAGCGAGGACGCCCGACGGCTCGAAGCGCGTACGTTGCGCGAGGGGCGCCGGGACCGTCATCGGCACCGGCTCGAGCTGCGGAGCGCCGACGGCTGCCTCCGCGCCGCCGGACCTCTTCGCGACAGGAACCTTGCTGTCGCCCGACGGGAGAGGAGGCGCCGCTCTTCCGTCGAAGGCCACGTCGAACGCCTCGCCGGCGATGACCTCGAGCGGCGTGTCGACCGAGAGCGTGACCTCGCGCCCCCACATGGGCTGCTTCGGCGTGCCCCAGCAACGCGCCGGGAGCTCCGATACGATGGGGCCGAGCGTCGCCACGCGCCCCGCGAGGGGTGCGCTCCGCTGGCCACGGACCCACAAGCGCGCAGCGTCACCCGCGCGAATGCCCAGCGCGCGCCGCTCCGGCACGCAGACGACGACGCGATTGGTCGCGCTCACGAGCTTCACGATCGGCTCGCCCGCCGCCACGGTCTCCCCCGGCTGCTTATCGAGCGAGACGACCTTGCCCTTGGCCGTCGCGCGGAGGAGGAGGCTCGAACGCCGCTTCTCCAGCAGCTCGATGCGACGCTGCACGACGAGAAGCTCCGCATCGAGCTTCGCGAGCGTGGGAGACGCCTTGTCGTCGACTTCGCTCCTCCGGCGCGCGGCGTCGCCGAGCTGCTTCGTGAGCACGCGCAGCGTCCGAGGCTTCTCGCTCGCCAGCGACGCGAGCTGGGCGCGACGCAGGCTCATCGGCGTGAGCTCGGCGGCCACGGCATGATGCTCGGCAACGAGCTTCGTCACCCGCTCGATCTCCGCATCGAGCGCGCGCGACTCGGCCGTCAGCCGCATGAGGTCTTCCCGCTCCCGCGCCGTCTCGCGCTCGAGCGTCTCGTGGTCGACGTCGAGACGACGGCTGAGCGCAGATCGCTCGGCCCGGACGTCGGCTTCGACACGGGTCCTCTCCGCCTGAGCGACGGCGATCTCACCGTCCACCGTGGAAGTGTCGAGGTCTGCGATGAGCTGGCCCGCCTGCACCTCGTTCCCGACCTCGACATGGAGCGAGGTGACACGTGACGTCTCCAGCGCGGCGATCGTCTCGGGAGCGCCCTCGGCGAAGCCGGTCAACCCTCCGAGCGCGTCATCCCCGCGCACGGCGGAGGCCAAGGCAAAGGTGCCCACGAGCGTGACGGTCGGAACTACGACGGACAGCCTGGCCTTGAGTCGCTTGACGAAGAGCATGGTTGGTCCGCTCACAGGTCGAGGGTCGGCTCCTGGAGAAGCAGGGTGACGTTCTGCACGCCGGGGATGCGCTGGAGGCTTTCGACCACCGTCGAGCGCTCTTCCGGCGACCGGGCGGCGATCTGGTAAGCGTGTTCCATCGCGCTGCCCTGCGCGGTCTCGCGCAAGGTGACGAGGGAGAACGTGCGGCAATGCGTGGAGAGCACACCCGCGATGGCCTCCTGCGTCGAGGTGGACTGCACGGCCACGAAGCGGAGAAGCCCGTCGGGCTGACGGCGAGCGCCGTAGCCCGTGTGGTGGAGCAGGACGCCACCAACCGCGAACGTCGCCGTGCCGACGATGGCCGTCACATAGGCAAGGGTCCCGCAGGCAAAGCCGACGCCCAGCGCGGCGAACACAAAGATGATGTCGCGCGGGTCGCGCATGCTCGTCCGGAAGCGCACGGCGGAGAGGCCCGCCGCGACGCCGATGCCGGCCGCGATGCTCCCGCTCACGGCGAGCATCAGCATGCACGACACGACGCTCCCCATCGCCATGGCATGCACCGTTGCGCGCGAGTAGGAGAGCCCGCGGAACGTCATCATGTAGACCGCAGCGACCACCTGGCCGAGCCCGAACGCGAGCAGCATCGCGAAGACGACCTTGCGCCAGACGAGTGGGTCCGCTGCGGAGGAGAGCTCGGCGAGCTCCTGCATCACACCGACCCCGGCGGAAGCGCGGTCGCGGTGCGGTCGGCGCTCGGGAGGGTGAGCTCGTTACGAAGCCCGTAGCAGTACTTCGAGAACGACCAGCGTACGAGCTCGAGGCTCCGCACCATGGCGTGCATCCACACCGGAGGCCTCCGCTCGAACTTCAGCTCGAGGACCGTGACCGGCTCCGAGGTCTGCGTCTGCACCACGTGATCGATGGAACGCCAGTGCCGGTCATCGGTCTCGAGGTCGAGCGTCGTCCTCGACTGGACGCGGATCTTCCTATCGAACGTGAGCCGCGCATAGGAGTCGACCTCGCTCACGTATGCCTCGCGCTCGTACTCGACGATGAGGACTGGCTCCAGATGATGCGCGAGCACCTTCGATGCAAACGCACGGACACCGGTTCGGCTCCGCTCCGGCAATGCCTCGAGGATGCCGCCGTCACCATCGATCGCCTCACGCCAGCGATCCCCCGGCACCGGCGCACGGGACTTCACGATCACATCGAGAACGCGCTGCTTCACCTCGAGGAAGTACGGGCTTGTGGCGCCCGGGTACATGCGCACACGAGCCTTGAAGCGACGCCCCTGCTCGCGATCGTTCGCCATGTACAGATCGAGCGCCGGCGTGTCGAAATAGAGAGACCGAATCGCGTATGCGCCATCCTCTCGCGCATAGCCATCGAGCCGCGAAGTCGAACGCGCGAAGCTCCGGATCTCGGGCACCACCCGCTCCGGGATCAAGAACTTGTGCTCGTAGCGCTCGATGACATCCATCGTCTTGTCTACGAACTCGAGCAACACCCGCGCCCGTGTTTCCAGTTCGTCACCGAAGCGGTCCGACATCGTGACCGAAGCGATCGCCGCCCCCTCGATTCGCAACGCGGGGCGCCGTAACGCACGGCGCGACTCACGGGAGCGGCTCACGGAAGCGCGAATACGTGGACCGCCTCGCCTTTGCCGCACCCGCTGTCGCCCTTCGAACGATCGGACGCCATGCCCAGCGTCGTTCGATCGATGAACGTCACCCCCTCGAGGGAGCAGTACTTCGTGCCGTCTCCGGCCTTCGGAAACCCGTAGACGATGCCCGGGCCGGTGATCGCGAGCGGCCGCGTGGTCAACGTGCCGAGCCACAGCGCCGCGCTCTCCTGCGAAAGGACCGCAATCCGGTAGGCCCCATCCGATTCGGGAATCACGGCGACGTCGGAGAAGTCGTCGAAGGCCGCAAGCGCCGGGAGGGAGAGCGTCGCCTCGGTCACCCAGGAGCCACCTTCGTGACGCAGAGCTTTGAGGACACCGAGGTCCGGGCCGCCCCCACGGTTGCCACACGCCTTCTCCTCACACAGCACGAGGAGCCGCTCGAGGTCATCGAGCCACACGATGCCTTCGAGGCCCTTGTCACCGGTGAACGCGACGTCACTGGGTTCCGTCGCGACGAGCGCGCCCTCATCGTCGAGCGAGACGATCACGCCGCGAGCGCCGGCTCCCATCTCCTTCACGACGTAGGTCCGAGGCACAGGGCGTGTCGCGATCGTGATCCCTTCGTATTGCGAGTCGGACTTCGCCCCTGGACCGAGCGTGCCGGAGGAGAGCGCGAGATCGACGTCTGCGACGCGAGTGCTGTTGTCGAAGACGAGACGGAGGCTTCCGTTCCGGAGCGCGATACCGCTCGCCTCGTAGCGCCCTTCGGAAGGGAGAACTTGCGAGAGGCTCTTTTCGCGAAGGAGCGTCAGTGTGCCGGACGTCGTGTTCTCGCGCTCCGTGTTTGCGTCACTGCAGGAAGCGACGAGCACCAAGGCGGTGAACCAGAAGATTCGCGTGTGCATTCCGGATGAGGCCCGACGACCTATGGCATCGAACGCGATCGATACCCAGGTTGCGGAGCATGCGTACGCTAACCATCGTCTCGCTTCTGTGCGCCTGGGCCTGTGCGTGTGGAGGCTCGGACTCCTCTCCATCCGCCGGGTCGAAGAACCAACAGCCGGCCGACACGAACGTCGAAGGGGAAAAGCCCGGGACGGAGCGGCGCGACGCGGCGAGCAGTGCCGGAGCGAGCGCCGCAGCGCTCGACGTCGTCTTCAACGAGGTCGCATCGGTCGGCGCCTCGGAGTGGATCGAGCTCGCGAACAAGGGCAAGGTGGCCGTCGACCTCGGCGACTACTACGTCGCCGACTCCGACAAGACGACGCAGGAGCCGAAGAAGCGCGACGCCATGAGGTTCCCGGCGGGAACATCGGTCGGCCCGGGCGGTCGGCTCTTGATCCTGACATCGAAGAAGACCGGCACCGTCGGCCCGCACCCGAAGGCGGACTGTCTACCCGACGGCCCCGACACCTGCTTCTTCGCCTCCTTCGGCTTGAGCGCCACGACGGGCGAGCCGGTTCATCTCCTCGCCCCGGACGGCTCGGTCGTCACGTCGACCGCGCTCCCGAAGAAGCTGAGCGCCGACGCGGGCGGATCGACGGCCGAGACCTCGTGTCGGCTCCCCGATCTCACGGGGGACTTCGCGGTGTGCGCGCCGACGCCGGGCCAACCTAACCGCGCGCCATGATCGTGCGCGGATCCATGCGGACCGCCGCGCAGCACGAAAAGGAGAAGGCCGGCGACCGCTCGTGGTGTCGAGCGGAGCGCCGGCCCTCTTCGGGTCATCGACCGCTCAGGCTCGGGCCTTCGCGGGCTTCTTCTCGCCGTGCACCGCTTCGCCGCCGCCTGCGTTGATGCGCATGCCGTAGAAGGAGCGGTAGACGAACACGAGGGAGAGGCCGAAGAAGACGGCCGCGAGGACCGTCGGCAACGAGCCGCCGCCGTACTTCATCTGCTCCGCGAGCTCGACGGCGAGGAGGCCGAAGAGCGTCGTGAACTTGATGACGGGGTTGAGCGCGACGCTCGACGTGTCCTTGAACGGATCGCCGACGGTGTCGCCGACGACGGTGGCGTCGTGCAGCGGGGTCCCCTTCGCCTTCAGCTCGACCTCGACGATCTTCTTCGCGTTGTCCCAGGCGCCGCCGGCGTTGGCCATGAAGAGCGCCTGGAAGAGACCGAAGAGCGCGATGCCGATGAGGTAGCCGATGAAGAAGTACGAGTCGTAGAACGCGAAGGCGAGCGTGCTGAAGAAGATCGTGAGGAAGATGTTGAACATCCCCTTCTGCGCGTAGACGGTGCAGATCTCGACGACCTTCTTCGAGTCCTCGATCGACGCCTTCTCGACGCCCTCGAGCTTGATGTTCGCCTTGATGAACTCGACCGCGCGGTACGCGCCGGTGGTGACGGCCTGAGTCGACGCGCCCGTGAACCAGTAGATCACGGAGCCGCCGGCGATGAGGCCGAGGAGGAACGGCGGATAGAGCAGCGAGATCTTGTCCGTGTTCTGGCTGAAGCCGGCGGTCAGAGCGACGATGATCGCGAAGATCATCGTCGTCGCGCCGACGACGGCAGTGCCGATGAGGACGGGCTTTGCAGTGGCCTTGAACGTGTTGCCGGCGCCGTCATTCTCCTCGAGGAAGTGCTTCGCCTTCTCGAAGGCGGGCTCGAAGCCGAACTCCTTCTTCACGATCGACTTGATGTCCGGGATGCCCTCGATGACGGAGAGCTCGTAGACGCTCTGCGCGTTGTCGGTGACGGGCCCGTACGAGTCGACGGCGATCGTAACCGGGCCCATGCCGAGGAAGCCGAAGGCGACGAGACCGAACGCGAAGACCGCGGACGGGTCGAACGTGCCGATCATCATGACCTGCCCGACGCCCTCCATGGCCACCATGTACGCCGTGCCCATGAGACCGATGAGCACGATCCCCATCCAATACGCGCTGAAGTTTCCGGCCGTGAGACCGGAGAGGATGTTGAGCGAGGGGCCACCCTCCTTCGAGGAGATGACGACCTCCTTCACGTGCCCCGACTCGACCGAGGTGAAGACCTTGATGAGCTCGGGGATGATCGCGCCGGCTGCGGTGCCGCACGTGATGATGATGGACAGCTTCCACCAGAGGGACTGGTCAGTGATTCCCACCATCTGGCCCGCCTGGCGAGCCGCGGCGAGCTCCTCGGCCGTCATGCCGGGAATGAGCTCCTTCGACACGATGAACGTGAGGATGACCGAGACGATCGACGTGATGATGACGAGCTGCGTGAGCGGCTGCTCGAAGTTCATCTTGTCGGCGTTGCCGAACTTGGCACGCGCGAGCGCGTCGTTGATGAAGTACGAGACGACGCTCGCGAGCACCATGACGATGCGCATGACGAAGATCCAGACGAGGAGCTGGACCTGCACCGTCGGGTTCTTGACCGCTAGGAGGATGAACGAGATCAGCGCGACGCCGGTGACGCCGTAGGTCTCGAAGCCGTCGGCCGACGGACCGACCGAGTCGCCGGCATTGTCGCCGGTGCAGTCGGCGATCACGCCGGGGTTACGCGCGTCGTCTTCCTTGATCTTGAAGACGATCTTCATCAGGTCCGAGCCGATGTCGGCGATCTTCGTGAAGATACCGCCGGCGATGCGGAGCGCAGAGGCGCCGAGCGATTCGCCGATGGCAAAGCCGATGAAGCACGGGCCCGCGTAGTCACCGGGGATGAAGAGGAGGATGGCGAGCATCAGCATGAGCTCGACCGAGATGAGCAGCATGCCGATGCTCATGCCCGCCTTGAGCGGGATGGCGTAGCAGGGGAACGGCTTGCCCTTCAGCGCGGCGAACGCGGTGCGCGAGTTGGCGAACGTGTTCACGCGGATGCCGAACCACGCCACCGCGCAGGAGCCGGCGATGCCGATGAGGCTGAAGGCGAGGATGATGGCGACGTTCAGCGCCTTGCCTTCGGCGAAGTAGTGCTGCGCGACGCCGAAGTAGTAGACGATGATCGCCCCGATGAACGCCTCGAGGATCAAGATGAACTTGACCTGAGTGACGAGGTACGTCTTGCACGTCTCGTAGATCAGCTCGCTGATCTCGAGCATCGATTTGTGGACCGGCAGGTTCTTGAGCTGGGTGTAGATCATGAACCCGAACACCATCCCGAGCGCGGCGACGACGAGGCCGACGTGCAGAAGGGACGCGCCGGACATGGTGCCCAGGAACTTCGCGATCGCAGGATCGGCGAGATTCGGGACGACGAGGTTGGCCTCGCCGCCGTGATGCGGTGCCGTGCCGCTCGCCTGCGCCGCATCGGTCGCGTGCTGGGCAAGAGCCGTGATTGGATAAATGAGAGTGAACAGCAATGCGCTGACTCGCAGCAGCCAGCGGCTTCTGTGCATTCGCGACATCATGGACCGAGTCCTCTCCGAGTTTGGTGAGCTCGATTCAGGACTTTGCGATCTCCGTCCCTATCGAGCCCAGCGACTCGAGGGGTTGGCCGCCCCCCGCCCCCTCCCCGTTGTCAGCGGGGTTTTTGCGCAGTGGCGCTTCAGCTCGCCTCGCCCCCTAGCGCCGCCTTCATCGGAAAACGGCGATACGAGGTGACTTCCTCATACCATGGTCGGGCTTATGTCGGAAACGCTACGGCTCGAGGCGATTCGAGGCTCGCGCGGCGGATATCCACACCAGGCCCGAAGCGCAGTCATCGAATTGATATTTCGATAATTTCTAGAGCCCACTCCGGGCACGCGAGCGTGCCGCACCGCCGAATGGGCGCGCCGATCCGAACACCTGCAATCGTCTGCATGCTCGCACGCCGATTCCAGATTCGAACGACCGAACGGCCGGCGACGGCGCGCCAGTCGAGGACGCAACGACGGCGCGAGGCGGAGCGATCAACGTCGGCGTCGGACGTCGCGGTCACTCCGCTCGGACGGACCACCCGGAGCCGATACACGAGGCGATCGGCTCCTTCGTGGCGAAGGTCACTGGCACTCGGGGTTGGTGACGAGGTCCTCGTCCGGACCGATCCGGTTCCACACGCCGAGGATACGTGTCGTCAGCTCGAGGCTCTCGCCCTTCGCATAGGTCGCGGTCCACGGCGACGGATTCATCTGGATGGGCGCGTGGCGAACGCCGTTGATCGTCACCTTCCCGTCCGCGCCCTTCGTCAGCCCGAGGTAGAGGACGAGCGCGGAGCGCTTCGCGAGGCCATTCTGACCGCTGACGAAGTTGCCGAGCGAGTAGATGACGAAGCCCTCACGGCCGTCGGTCGTCTTGTACTTCTCCCACGGCTGCACGACGTGCGGGTGACCGCCGAGCACCGCGGTGGCGCCGGCGTCGAGCATGTCGCGCGCGAGCTTCTTCTCCGGCGCCGACGGCGTGTGCGCGTATTCGACGCCCCAGTGCGGCGTCACGATGACCGCGTCGACACCAGGCTGGTTGCGGAGCGCGCTGATCGCCGAGAGCATCGTCGCTCGGTCCTCGTAGCAGGAGAGGACCTGGTTCTTCGGGTCGGGGATCCCGTTCGTCGAGAACGTGCAGGCGAGCCAGGCGATCTTGACCCCGTTGGCCTCGGTCATCGTGTGCCAGGGCGCCTCCATGTTCGCCGTCGAGCGAGTGCCCGTGAACGGCATCCCTGCGCTGACGAGGTTCTCGATCGTGCGATCGGCCCCTCGACCGCGGCGGTCGAGCGCGTGGTTGTTCGCCGTCGAGAGCACGTCGAAGCCTGCGCTCTTGAGCCCGCCGATGAGCGACGGGTGGTAGTTGAACTGCGGGTAGCTCGAGTAGACCTTCCCGTCGAACACGAGGCCGGGATCGCGGGCAGTGCCCGAGACCGTGTGGCCGTCGGCGCACGGTCCCTCGAGGTTCGCGTAGCTGAGATCGGTGCGAGCGAAGAGCAGCTGGACGTTCTTCCAGAGACTCGAGAACCCCTCGGGCGATGCGTAAGCCTGCTTCTGAAGCGGACCGTGGAGGAGCACGTCTCCGACCGCGGCGATCGTCACCTTCGTCCCGGCCCGGCACGCGTCGTCGAAACGAAGGGGGCCCGTCGCGGCGGGAGCGCTGAGCGGGTCTTCGGTCTGCCCGGGCTCCTCTTCCTCCATCTCCTCGCCCTCGTCGGCGACCGTCGGACCCGTGGAGCACCCGGCGGCGATCGTGATCAGGAGGGAGAGACCGGCCAGGAAGCTCGCACGAAGGGACATGGCGCTCGCGCACGCACACGATGTGCCGAAACCTGCACCACGAACGCCCTCCGATTTGCTTCGGGATTTTCGACCGGCGGGTGCAGTGCGAGTGGATCATTGCTGGATCGTCGGACCACGCCCGTCGGCGGCTGCCGGGTGCGCGGCCCCGAAAAACACGGACGATCACGAGAACCGCTCGCTGGTGTAGGACTTGCACTCACCGTAATCGTGCGCACGCTTGCTGCCCTCGCCCTCCTCCCGTTCGTCTTCGTCGCCGCGTGCTCGTCGAGCGCCGAGCCGGACGAGGACGACGTCATCGCCGACGGCGAGCCGGCGGAGGCCGAGAGCGCGATCGTCCCGATCACGCAGCCCGACGAGACGGCATCTCCGTCCTCGCTCGCGCCGGCTCCGCTGAAGTACACCGAGTCGCGCCTCCTCGACGTGCGCGGTGTCGGCGACTCCGGCTGGAGCAAGACCCACGAGGCCACGCCCATCCCGGCCGCATTCGGCGCGGCGCTCGATCGGTTCGACGCGACCGGACAGGTCTACCGAGGCGATCTCTCCTTCATCAACTGGGAGACCGTGATCGGCAACGGCTGCACCCAGTTCGGCAGCGCCTATTCGCCCGGCCGCTCGTACGCGTTCGTCTCGCGCGCCGCCAATCTCACTCAGGCCCACGAGCGCGGCTTCAACCTCGTCGGCCTCTCCAACAACCACACGCGCGACTGCCACGCATCGGCCGACACGCCCGCGCGCGGCGAGAACGCGAGCCCCGCGATGACGGCGAAGGCGCTCGAGGGCCTCGGCGATCTCGACTGGATCACCGCCGGCGTCGCCGCGACCAACGAGAACGACGTCGCACAGGCGAAGGTGAGGACGTTCACGATCAAGGGACGCCAGGTCCGCGTCGCCTTCGGCAGCCTCTACATGGGCCGGCCGAGCTGCCCGCGCGCGACGTGCGCCGGCGACTCGCGCGCCCTCTTCGAGAGCCTGCGCGACGCTCCGGCGGACCTCCGCATCCTCGCGGTCCACAGCATGGCGGCGGCCGATCAAGACCAGCTCGTGAGGAAGAGCATCGAGTTCGTCGAGCGCTACCGCGGCGACGTCGTCTTCGGACACGGACCGCACGTCTGGAAGCCCGTGCGTGTCGTCCGCAAGGAGACCGGCGGCAAGGGCGTGATCTTCGAGAGCCTCGGCAACTTCCTCCACCCCTCGCTCGCCGCGCAGAGCAAGAACTACATCGGCCGTGCGCTGTTCGACCCGCAGACGCTCGCGCTGCGCCAGGTCCAGGTGATCCCGGTCGCGAACGCCGGCAAGGACGCGCGCTTGTCCACCGCGGACGGGAAGACCGTCGAGTCGAACCTCCGCTGGAGCCGGATGGAAGGCAGCGCCACCGCGGTCTACGCGAACGTCACGCCCTGATCCGGACGTCGCCGACGAGCGCTCCGTCGCGCCGTCGACTCACCCGAAACGGATCGCCGAGATGCGCGCGCCCATCACGCCGTCGTCGGCGAAGACCTGCTTGCCTCGATCGGTCCCTGCAGCGCCCGCAGCGACCATCAACGGGAGCAGGTGCTCCTCGCGTGGATGGCTCGCGCGCGCCGACGGCGCTTCCGCCCAGCGCGCGAGCTCGGCGGCGCGTGTGTCGGGATCCTTCTCGATCGCTGAAGCGAGCCAGCGGTCGAACCGCTGCGAATCCGCCTGGCCGGAGCCGGTCATCAGCCCGCGCATGTTGTGATAGCTCATTCCGCTGCCGACGATGAGCACGCCTTCGTCGCGCAGCGGCTCGAGCGCGCGGCCGATCGCCACGTGCTCGGCGGGATCGAGGTTCTCCTGGAGGGAGAGCTGCACCGTCGGGATCCGCGCGTCCGGATAGGCGACCTTCATCGGGATGAAGACGCCGTGGTCGAAGCCGCGCTCGGTCTCGGTCGTCGACGCAATCCCCGCTGCCGCGAGGAGAGCGCCGACGCGCGCCGCAAGCTCCGGCGACCCCGGCGCGGCCCAGGTGAGCTCGTACGTGTGCTTCGGGAACCCGTAGTAGTCGAAGAGCAGCGGGGGCGCGGCGGACGCGAGCACCGCCGGCACCCTGGTCTCCCAGTGAGCGGAGACGACGAGGAGCGCCGACGGTGTCCTCGGGAGTGAAGCGTCGATGCCGCGCAGGAACGCGGCCATGGGCTCCCACGTGTCCCGCGGTCCCATCGTCCACTCCATGAAGAAACACGGCCCGCCGCCATGCGGGATGTACAGCGTCGGCATTCTGTCCTGCGTGCCCATGCATCGAAGTGTCGCGTCTGGAACGCGCCCGAACAAGAACGCCCCCTGCACCGCTCCGTTCCGCCACTCGAACAGTCACGCGCCTCGCTACAAAGCCGGCTTTCCACAGGCCTCGTCGCGCAGCGGGTGGTCACGAACCGAGATCCCGGTGAGTGGGCCGGCGTGGGTCGGTCGCCGCAGCCGTCCGGCCACGAAACGATCACGTGACAGAATTGTACCCACCGCACTCGCCATGCTCTCGGAAGTCCACCCCGAAAGCCGGCCCACGCCCCGAGCTTCGGCGCACGAACAAACAGACAATCAAACATTCATTTCAAACAACCAAGCACCCAACAATCCGTCAACTCAATCGCCATTGTTATCCACAATCGGCCTCCGACGCCACGACCAGCACCCGATTCGACCGCACAAAACAAGGGCTTCCGCGACTTCTCACGCTCGATTGCGCACTTCCGCTGTGGACAATACTGTGGATAAAAAGTGTTTGAGCGACTCACTATTTGGTTGAACGAACGGACGGTACCCGGCATAACACAGCTCATGAAGTTCGCGGCACATCGGGCCGCGGGCTCTCGGTCGTAGAAGCCGTCAGGGCGCTGCGACCGGCATCGGTGCGAGCGAGGCAATCTGTCCTCGTCGACGGTCGAGTCGGTCGAGCTCGGTGGCGCGCTTGGGTCGTCAGTCCCAGGCGTGAGCAATCCAACGAGTCAAAAAGGCGTCAGTACTCTCGAATCTGCCACGGAACCCGCGGGTGACCGCACCGTGGCCTTGCAATGCCCAACCAAAGACACTTTCCCCAGCCTGGGGACAAAGTGTGGGCGGCGTGAGCGAGAGAGCCGGCGTGAAGGCCGGAGGGAGCGATCCCTTCGCGTGGCATTCCTTCGCGTGTCGTGGCGGTGAAAGGCATCCCGGCCTTCTGGAAGGCGTCGCTCTTCGCGGGGCAACGCCGGAACGAAGACCTCGGTCGGTCCGTCAGCGTGCAGCGGTTCCTCCGTTGCTCGAAACGCGCCGATGACAGCGGATGTCCGAAGGTCGCCGAGGAGGGGAACGACGTCGGCATGCGCCACAAAGCGTATGCACCCGTCGCAGGCACGAGAGATCGTCGCATGCGCCGGTGATGCGTCCTTCGCTCGGTCCTTCGACCCGTGCACGTCGGTCCTCACGTCACGTGAGGCGTTCGCGGCGGCATCACGGTTGGGCAAACCCACGCAAGTGGGAGGAACCAGCACTGGGGCTGCATCGAACGGACGGAGCGCGGCTCGCCGCATTCCACCGCTTCCGCGAGGAAGCAGCGTGGCATGTCCAAGAAAAGGAAGGAGGTCGAGGCCTCCGTCCCTGCGAGGATTCGAGAGCTCGGGTTTGGTTGCCCGCACGTCGATGGTTTGTTGCAGAAGTCGGTAGGCGACGTCTGGTCTCGAATAGGCTCGGCAAACGCGCTCCAAAAAGAGCGGTCAGGGTCGAGTGAACAGGGACCTAGCTCGAGACGAACGCGGACGGGTGAAACCGCCAGCGGGCGTGTCGAGCGAAGGGACGATTCGCACGTCGGCCTCACCGCTAGTGACGGGAGAGGACCGGCGCAAGGCTCAGGGTGACGAGAGGTCGTCGTCCAGCGGTCTCCACATCGCCCAACGCGGTGAGGTGGTCGCGGGGCCGGGGCTGTAATGGCCACCGGATCCTACGAAGAGTCCCTACCGGCGGAAGGCATCCCGGATCATCCCGAAGCGTCGGCTTTCACGAGACGACGTGGACGGTGATCTCGGCGTTCGCCGCATCCTCCGACCCGTACCACCCCTTCCAAAACGAAGGACGTACGGCCAGGTTGCAGCTCTTGCGAAGGCGAGAGAGGCGCGAGGGTGAACCAGGAGAGCGCGACAGGGGTGTCAGAGGCTCGGTCGCAGCAGCGCCGTGGGAAGAAAACGCCCACGCTCGTGACTCAAGCCGCGAGGCAGTAGAGCACGAGGACGACGCGTTGACTGACGACCCGCCGAAGCGGTCTCGGACGTCGTGAAACGTCCGGTCCCCCGGAAAGCCGCACGGAGCCTTATTCTCCGTGGGGTGCCCCCGCCGCGAAAGTGGCGAGAGCAAGCCGGGAACACACGAGGTGCGGGTGCACGCAGTTCGATTGGGTGGCAGACGTCGGTTGAACGCATCGCGCGTCTTCTTCACCGGGAGGTCGCAAGGCCTGTCGGTGGAACAAAGAGGGCGCTAGCCGGGAGGAAGTCCGTAGCACCGCCTGACGCGGGGCGCGGATGGGTACAAGGCGAACCGGTGCGCATGAGTGAGGTCACAAGCAAGTTTCCTCATGAATGACCTGCGGGTTTCGGCTTGCAGGCTCTCGATACGACGGAAGGCGTTCTCGGGCTCTTGCCCGCCCTGCCCTCACCGGCAGGGCGACGCGAAGTCCTCTGGCTCACAGGTCAGCCTCCACACCCGTTCTCACCGATCGCAAGGTCGGACGACGGCTGAATGGAGAGCGCATCGGGCGGACACGGAATCCGACTCGGGCGTGCCTGCGGGTGACGAAGAGAACGTCAGAGGTCGACGTGACTCGGTGAAGGCTCCTCGAGGATCGAGAAGGTCCAAGGCGAGTCAGCATCCTCGGCGCTCGAAATGGCGCCGGTCTCAGAGGTGCGCCGCATCGCGTTCGGCTGAAGCTGACGACAGCGAATAGCTTCGTCGACCCTCCTCTCCCCTGACCACGCGAATGGCCGGGGCTGTAGTGAAGGCACCCAAGACTCGAATGCGACGATGGCGCAGGCGGGTGGAAAAGGCCCCCTGACGCGACGTCCAACGGGGCGGACGGAGATCCGCAACGGAGCGCTAAGCTGCTCCCCACGGAAAGTGAACCCCCGCGAGGGCGACCGGGCGACCGGTTCGCCCTCGCGGCTTTTTGTGCTCCTGCGGCAGCGTGGCGCGGGAGCGCGATCGCTCCACTCAGGATCTGCATGCTCGTCGTCACCTCGCGACCGCCGTCCACACGGCGACGCGGCGCATCTCCTCATTTCCTGATGCGCGATCGCACGTCATCCTTGGAATAGTGAAGCGCCCCAGCTCGAAAAGCCCACTCGTCCTCGTCGTCGACGACTACGAGGACACGCGACGGATCTACGCTGACTACCTCCGCTTCGCGGGGTTTCGCGTCGCAGCCGCAAACGACGGCGCCGAGGCGATCGCGAAGGCGCAGGAGCTCGTCCCCGACGTCGTCGTGATGGACCTCGGGATGCCGGGCGTCGACGGGTGGACAGCGACGCGCGAGCTGAAGAAGGACCCGCGGACGAAGAACATCTACGTGATGGCCGTGACCGGGTTCGCCGGAGACGACCGGCGACTCGAAGCATGGCGCGCCGGCTGCGATGCGTTCCTCTCGAAGCCCGTCCTTCCCGCCGAGCTCGTCAGGCGGATCATGGGACGGCTTACGCGACCAGCCTGAGCCGCACGATCCCGGCCGATGGAAATCTCGATGAAATGCGGCTAAGTTCTCTCCTTCGAGAACGTCGCCGATGGTCGAGCGAAGCCGCCAGGACAGCACCCGCAACCTGCTCGAGGAGCTCGAGGACGGATGGGCGACGCCGTCGTCGTCCCGGATGCCGGTCGCCGAGGCGACGAAGACGGCCGCTCCCGCCACGCCGATCGCGGAAGAAGATGACGGGAGGCTCCCCGCCCCTTCGACCCCGGACGTCGACGCGCTCGACGAGGGTTGGCTCGACGATCTGTTCCCCGGCGAGGGCGGCGAGAACGACGACGAGGACGACGAGGACGACGACGAGCCCGAGCCGGCGCTGCCCGACGAGCGGCTCGATCCCGAGGCCTTCGCGCTCGCGAAGAAGGCGCGCGAAGAGCGCGCCGCGCTGAAGAAAGAGAAGAAGCGGGCGAAGGCCGAGACGAAGCGCGCGCGTCAGAAGGCGCGCGCTGCGGCGATCCGCCAGAAGCAGAAGTCGAAGAAGGCCCGCCCCGCGTCCGTGAAGCCGGAGCCCGCGCCGAAGAAGAAGCCCGCGCGGGCGAAGGCCAGCGAGTCGAACGACTCGAGCGTCGTCGACGACGCGCCCGACGTCATCGCCACCAAGCGTCCGGAGCGCGCGAAGACGTCGACCCCGGAGCGCGCAAAGACGTCGACCCCGGAGCGACGCGGCACGGCCTCGACGATGGCATCCGTGAAGCTCCTCGCGCTCGTCCTCGCGATCCTGCTGGCCCTCGCCGCGGCAGCCGCCGCGATCATGAAGTGACGTGACGTGAAGCGACGAGGCGCCCTCGGCCTGACCATCGCCGCTTGTACGGTCGCTCTCACGATCCTCGGTTGCCGCTCACGCCCGACGAATCGCCACACGCGCAGCTCGCACGAGCTGATGCACCGGCCGTCGCGTGACCATGGGCGCGCCATCCGCGCGCTCTGCGCCGACCTGACGCCCGACGCGTGCACGACGGCGTGCCCTCCGACGCTGCCCGCGCGTGAACACGCCCAGTGCCTGATCGACTTTCGCTTCGCCGACGACAGCGAGGCCCTCGATCTCGCGCGTGCGCTCTACGCTCGGACCGGCGTGCTGCCGGGCGTCGACACCACGACGTCGCACGGCACCTACGGCGGGACGCCGATCGCCACGCAGCCCGCCCTTCCCGTCGGCGACGATCGCCAGCACCTCGCCTGGCTCATCGCGAGCTTCGAGCGATACGAGCAGGTCTTCGCGATCCTGGTGGCTCGAGCGCCACGGCCGATCGACTTCCGCCTGCGCCCCGACGCGTTCGGGTTCTTCCGCACCGGAACGCAGGCGTATCCATCGGCATGGGGCCAGGGCGGTGTCGTCGGATACAACCTCGACGGTCCCCTCCACACGAACGAGCGCGACGTCCTCGAGACGATCTTCCACGAGCTCTTCCACCTGAACGACGAGCGACGTGGAGGCTGGTCCGCGAGCGCGCTCGGCGAGCTCTTCGAGGGCATCGTCCGGCGCTGCGGCCGCGACGACGGATGTTTCGGAGACTTCGCCCCGCACGACACACGTGTGCCGAACGGCACCTATTATCCGTTCGACGAGGCGACCCGCGACGTCCGCGAATACGCCGCCGAGCTGGCGCTCCGGTACTTCCGCGAGCACGAAGCCATCCTCGATGGCACCCCGCTCGAACCGCCGTTCAAGTGCGGGAGCGAAGAGAACCGCGTCGCGTGGGAGCGCCTGGTCGAGGACTTCTTCGGCGGGCTCGATCTGTCGCGCGATTGCGCGGCCGGACCGTCGGCCCCGCGGGGCTCGTGACCTTCAGCGCCGCCTGAACCAGGGGCACTTGTCGACGAGCGCCTTGTTCGGGATCTGCTTGCACTGGAAGCCGACCCGCGACCCGTTCACGCTCCGGTCGTCACACTCCCGGACCATCGCGTAGGGCGCCTCGTCGTTCGGATCAGGGGTGCGCGTGCAGTCGCCGACCTTCCGGATCGTCCACTTGTAGTTCCCCTCTTCGGAAGACTCGTGATCGATGCCGAGCTGGACCTTGTCGCCGACCTTGTACTTGCTCGCGCAGGCCGCGAAGTCGGCGCCGCCACGGACGACCTCGAGCTCCGCTCCAGGGCACTCCGAGTAGCTCACTTCGACGTCGAGCGTGAGCGGCTTGTTCGCGTCATCGCTGCGGACGGCGGACACACGCGTCACTTCGACAGTGGTCTCGTAGTGCTGCTGCTTCCGTCGATTACACGCGCTCGCGCCGGTCACGATGACGATCGCCATCACGAGGCCCGCTGCTCGCGGCGACTGGTGCGAGATGCATGCACCGAGGCGCATGTGTCATCGATTAGCACGCTCCATCCGGGAGACGCCCGGAATTGTGACGAGGCGGAAGGCGCACTTCTGCGAGTGCGCGAGCAAATCGCTTTCGCTCCACACGTCGCTCGATGCAACGTCGTAAGTTGCATCACGCGCGAGGTCCGAGCTCGAGGAGAGAACGTCGGCGTTGTCCGGATCCTTCCGAGGCTGATGCATCGAACAGCACGGCTTCGAGCATCGTCGCTCGGAAGCTGAGCGCGATCGTCAGCGGATGAGGCTCGCGCGATCGTGCATGAGCAGCGCGCGCATGCGTTCTACTGGCTCGCGACGATCGGCGACGCGACGAGCAGGTCCAGCAGGTTTGCCGTGTCGTGCGGCTCGGCCATCGCGAGATCGGTGTCGTCCGGATCGTCTCCATCGAGGTCGTGCAGAAGCGGCGGGCCTCCTGCACTCGGGAGGATCAGCTTTCTCCCGCCCGCAACGACGCCGTACATCGTCGGCTTCCCTTCGCTGCTCGCGTGGAGGAGCAGCGGTAGCCCTCGCTGCGCGTCCGGGTCGACGTAGAAACGCATGAGGTCGACGCCGTGATACCCGCTCACCGTCGTCGTCGGATCGACGAACCTCGAGATCGTCGGCGCGACGTCGACGAGCGACGCCCGATGAGCAACCTCGCGCGGCTCGAGGCCGGGCACGCGAAGCGCGAGCGGGACACGGATGAGCGACTGCCAGAGGAACGTCGAGTGCGTCCAGAACCCTCGGTACCCGAGGGCCTCGCCATGGTCCGAGACCAGGAGCACCATCGTGCGATCGGTCAGTTTGAGCTCGTCGAGGCCGGCGAGCAGCGCCTGGAAGCTCCGATCGACGAGGCCGGCGACGGCGCGATAGCGCGCGTCGGGACGAGCGTTCTCGTCGATCTGCCCGACGTGCTCGTCCTTCATCTGCCGCCAGCCGTGGAGATCGAAGTTGTAGATCCAGGTGAAGAAGCGTCCCTCGCGGCGCGCGCGCATCCACGAGAGCGCCGCACGCGTCACCGCGTCTCCCGTCGGCGTATCGGCCCCGTAGCCCCATACCTCGACCTCGGGCGAGTGATCCGGAAGCGCCACCACCTCGTCGAAACGGAACTCGGGCACCTGGGCGGACAGGTAGTCGTGCGCCGAGGTCGAGATGAAGAGGGCGTTGTCCATGCCGCGCGTGCGAACGCGCTGGAGCACGCTCCCCTCGTGAGCGTCGGCCTGACCGTCGTAACGCCCCACCAGCAAGCTCGTGAGCGCGCGGAGCGTATCGGACGCCGTCGAGTACGCTTCCGGGAAGCGGATCGAGGCCTTCATGAACTCGGAGGCCGCCGGCATCGCCGTCGGATCCGCCGCGGTGTCCGCGCGGAGCGTGTCGACGAAGTAGACGACGATGTTGCACTCCTGGCAGCTCTCGCGGAGTCGAGCGACCGACTCGCTCTGCTCGGACGTCTCGTGCTCGCCACGGCGCCAGCGCTCCACGTCGAGGCGGGCCACTGGGGCCTCCACGGATCCGACGACTGGGAGCGCCTGCGCGTAGAGCGTGCCGACGGTCGACGGATCGCCCGTCAGATGGCGGAGCGCGGCGAAGTGCTCACGCCTTCGCTCGGTCGAGCTGAGGAGGATCGCCGACCAGACGAGCGCGCCTGCGCCGACCAGCAGCGCCGCTCGGCGAGGCGCGCGCGTGTGCATCGTCGCAAGTGCGAGCGCGCCACCGAAGAGGAAGAACGCCGAGATCTCCAACGCGAGGTGCCCACCGGCGTGACGGCCTCGAAGGACGGACGCATCGACCCAGAGCAGCCCGACGGCGGCGCCGACGGAGCCCGCGACCTGGAGGAAGCGCATGCGCGATGCGCTCACGCGCTCGGCGATCCGGAGCCAGATGGCGGCCGCGGCGAACGCGCCGATGCAGCCTACGACGGGGACGACGGCGGTTGCGCTCGCGAACCGACCGCCGAGGACGATCTTGCAGAGCGCCGCGGTGACCAGGACGGTGAAGACGGCGGCGAAGCACCAGTCCGAGCGGCGGAGCGGGCCCCATCGACGCACGGACGGCCCCGCCAACGCGGTGCTCGCCGCGGCCAGTCCCATCACGAGCGCGCCGATCGCCACGAAGAGCTTCGCGGAAGCGACGATGTGGCCCATCGGCCCGCCCGCGCCCCATCGCTCGCGTCCGATCAGGTCGACGAGCACGATCGCTCCGGCAGCCACAGCGCCGGCGGTCGCTCCGTGAAACAGCAGCCGAGCTGCTCTTGCTGCACCCGACGCTCGCATCGGCCGGAGTCGGTTATCCTGGATGGGCCGGAGCGACAAGGGAGCCGCTCTGCAGCAGAGCCGAACGGGCGTGGCCGGGGGTGCCGGCGCTCTGGAGAACGACCTCGGCCGCTCGGCCTTCTCACCGGAATTACAGAGGAACCGGCGCTCCCCATCGCACCGCTCGGATGCGCGTGCGCATGACACGACGGTCGCGAGCGCGATCGCCGCCGTTCGAGCGCATCTCCTCGCGAACAGGGTGACGACGTCGACGTGCACACCGGACAGGCCAGACGGCCGAGCTCGGCGCCCTGCCGGGCTCGCCCTCTACAGCCCTCGCCACGCACCGCGATACGAGCCCTCGCATTCGCTGTGCGCGCGCTCGGGCTCGTACGCTGCCGAGCCCGTCCCGTAGAACTTCCGGACCTCGCCGGTCGAGAGCGTGCACGACCCGACCACCGACGTGTTCGGACACTCGGCATAGACGAACGTCCCGCCGAGCTTGGCGCAGCTCGAGGTGAGGAGGATCTCGTTCTGGACGAGGTAGGCGCCGGAGTACTCGGAGCACGTCCCTGTCGAGGGAGCACGATCGCAACTCCCGATCCGCTGCCGCGAAGCCGACGCGTCACGCGTCGCGCCCCCATTGTCGCCACCAGCATTGCCGCTCGACGCCGAGGATCGGTCGCACGCCATGAGCGCAACTGCCATCGAGGTGATGCAGAGAATCGCCCGCAACATGATCGCCCATCCTAGACCGGGCGAACGAAGCGCGACCAGGTCTCGTCGGCAACAGGGGGCTCCGCGACGGATCGAGGGCCCGTGATCTCCCGACGAAACGCGCTTCGTGCTCGCGCGCGATCGCGAACGCGCCGCTCGCCACGAGCGCGACGGAGACTCGACCGGAGGTCGGCACGACAGCCGCAAGAGCGTGGGACGAACATCGAAGGCGGCGAGCCCGTCGTCTCACCGCTCCCCTCCTCGACGTTGGCTCGTCGCCTTCGATGCCTCGTCTCCGGCGGACGACATGCGAGCGCCTCGCGCTCCGGCGTTCGCCGCCCCCCGAGACCGTGTCGCCCGCGAGCCTGGCGACACGGTCTCGCCCTTTTGTGGCCCGCTCGTGTTGCGCAAAAGGCCCGCCTATGACGGCCGTGCCGCGGTGGATCTCCGGCTACCCAGCACCACGTGTGCAGACGCCGTCGAGAGCTGGCGACACGCGAAAGGCCCGTGGATTCATGGGCGCCTCGCACGAGAGCACTTTGCCCTACACTGGCATCGCTCGTGCAGTGGACGCCCTTCTAGGCGAGGATGTCGAGGATGATCCGTGCGCAGAAGCGACGAAGAGCAGCGCCGAGCCGCTCGATCGGCCGACTCGTTGCCGTGACCATCGCCACGCTCGGCGTGCTCGCGATCGCCACGGACGCCGCCGCCTTCTGTCGCTCGACGACGTGTCGCTCGACGAAGGACAGGGAGTGCCCGACCGACGTCGACGGCTGCACGACCGAGGGCGCGCAGCTGTTCTGGCCGACGTCGTGTATCAGCTACGCGACGAACAAGCTCGGTACCGCCGATCTCGATCCCGCCGACTCGCGCGCGGTGATCAAGAAGACGTTCCAGGCCTGGAGCGACGTCCAGTGCGCCGACGGCTCGATCGCCGCGATGACCTTTCAGGAGCGCGAGCCGGTCTCGTGCAAGAAGAGCCAGTACAACAAGACCGGCCCGAACGTGAACGTGGTCCTCTTCCAGGACAGCAACTGGAAGTACCGCGGCATCGACGGCACGCTCGCGAAGACGAGCGTCACGTACAACGATCTGACGGGCGAGATCTACGACGCGGACATCGAGATCAACACCGCCAACAACGAGGTCACGATCACGGACGACCCGGCGAAGGTCGTCTACGACCTCCAGGCGATCCTGACCCACGAGGTCGGGCACTTCATCGGCATCGCGCACTCGCCCGACCCCGCCGCGGTCATGTTCGCCTCATACTCTCCCGGCTCGCTCACGCAGCGGGAGCTCCACCCCGACGACGTCGCCGCCATCTGCGCAGTCTACCCCGAGGGTGGCGGCAACAGGTGCAACACCGAGCCGCGCAACGGCTTCAGCGGCGTCTGCGACGACCCCGAGCCCTCCGGGCTCTGCTCGGTACAGCCGGCGAGCAGCGGCGCCTCCTACGGCGTGGCGGCGATCTTCGTCGGCTCGGGACTTCTGGCGGCACGCAAGCGTCGCCGTCACAATGCTTCGATGGTCAAGGCGACGGATGGAGGCCGGCGATGAGGCTCGGGAGTCTTTTGTTCTCGATGGCGGCGGTGGGCGGGATCGTGATCGCGACGCAGGGCTGCGCCATCCTCGAAGGCACCGACTCCACGAACGAGGAGAGGCTCTGCGTGCCCGGCGCGTACGTCTTCTGCCGTTGCGCCGACCGCACCCCCGGCACGAAGCTCTGCAAGGAGGACGCGAAGTCCTTCGACGCCTGCACCACGAATGATCGCGGTGAGTGCGCAGGCGGCGAGATCGACGATCCGCGAACGAACGAGCCGATCCCGCCCGACCAGACTCCCGATCCGGACGACAAGGACCCGCCCGGTACGGGGAACGCGCTCGACAGCTGCCCCGGAAAGTCCACCGCGGTCCAGCCGGGCGTCGACATCAAGCTCGAAGGCGACACGACGACCGCCACCGCCGATCGGAAGGGTCGGCAGGGTGCTTGCGCGGTCGGCGCCGGCGCAGGCGATCACATCTATCGCTTGATCCCGTCGGGCAGCGGCTCGCTCGACGTGAAGGTCCAAGGGTCGGATGGGCTCGATCCCGTCGCGTACGTCCGGACGACCTGCGAGGACGAGGCCTCCCAGGTGTCGTGTGGCCCGCAGTCGGCGAACAAGGTCGCGCAGTTCAAGCTGAACGTCACCACCGGCAAGGAGTACTACCTCGTCATCGACGCCGAGTCGGCGACGGCAGGCAAGTACGTCGCGAACCTCAAGCTCACGACCGGCTCCTTCTGCGGCGACGGCAAGGTCGATCCGAACGAGGCCTGCGACGACGGCAACAAGGTCGAAGACGACGGCTGCTCGAACGACTGCAAGAAGGTCAACGGCAACCCGACGAGCGGCGGCTCGTGCCCGGGCCACCCCGTCCACGTCTGGACGGGCCAGACGGCCACCGGCACCGGCTCGACCAACAGCTACGGCAACGCGTGGAACGCGCCGAGTCAGCTGTGCGACGTCAACGGAACGAACAACTTCCAGGACCACGTCTACGAGGTCACTCCGCACGCCACCGGGAATCTGGTGGTCACCATCTCGGCACCGCCGGTGGGAACGCTCCCGAACCTGATGCTCGCGGCCCGACGCACGTGCACGACCGCCACCTCGGCGACGAACAACATGTGCGCGAACAACGGCAGCGCCGGCACCGGCGAGACGATGACGTTCTCCGTCACCAAGGACACCAAGGTCTACGTCGCGGTCGACGGCGGTGGCGCCACGAACAACAAGGGGGACTACTCGATCAGCTTCAAGCTGCAGTAGCCGTAGGAGAACGCGTCGCATGATCCGGACCGAGCTCGCTCGTCACCTCGCCTCGCGTCTCACGCGGGCCGCCGCGCTCTCGCTCGGCGTCGTGTCGCTGCTCCTCGCCTGCACGACGAGCGGGAACACGGTGAAGGAAGACAAGCTCTGCAATCCGGGCAACTACGTCTTCTGCCGCTGCCGCGATCGGCAGGAGGGCGCGAAGCTCTGCAAAGAGGACGGCCACAGCTTCGGTCCGTGCGAGCCGTGCGAGTCGTACGACAACCCGGAGGGGCCGCTCGAGCCCGGCGATCCCGAAGAGCCGATCCCGACGCCAGACGCGGGCCCCGACGCCGAGCCGGAGCCGAACGCCACCTGCGGCGACGGCGTCGTCCAGCGCGGCGAGGACTGCGACGACGCGAACACGAACGAGACCGACGGCTGCGACTCGAAATGCAAGCTCGCGGGGACGACACCTTCCGCGACGAATGCGTGCCCCGGGCTCGACGTCCACGTCTGGGGCGGGGCCCACAAGCCAACGCTCGCGTCGACCACGTTCGGCTCGGGCAACCGGAGCGTCACTCCGAACTGCACGACGACGGCATTCCCGACCTCGGGCGCGGCCGCCGCCGACCGTGTCTTCCGCGTTTCCGCCCACAAGACGGGCACGCTCAACGTCACGACCTCCGACGTGAACTACAGCATGTTCCTCTACGCGTCGGACGCATGCGCAGCCGGCGCGAACACGTATCTCACGTGCGTGAACGAGAACGGAGGCAACGGGCCCGAGTCGATGTCGCTCTCCGTCGAGGCAGGCAAGACCTACCACGTGTTCGTCGACGGCTACGGGATCGACGCGAACAAGGAAGGCAACTTCCGAATCACCTTCCAGATCCCGTAGCGCGCCGATCGCGACGTCGGCGCGCACCGATCGGCAGGCGAGCGCGGGTCCGCGGAGCGTGCCCGATTACGCTCCGCTCCAAGCCACCGGCATTCGAGATGCGTTCGAGCAGCCCTCGATCAGTCGGGCAGCCGCCCGCTACGATCGCGCTCCGTCTCTGCGAGCGCGCGGTACTCGTGCGGGCAGTGAGCAGAGAAGACACGTACCGTTCGCCCGTGCTGGCGATGGAGCTCGCGGATGCGCTCCGCGTTCGCGCGCCGCGCGGCGTCGTCGACGGCGATCGTCGCCTGGAACTTCCGCAGCATCGGCGGACAACACTCGGGATCGTCCTTCTCGAGGTGGAAGAAGTACCCGTCACCGCAGTGCAGGAGCCAGTCCGGCCCGACGGGGTCGTCGGCACGAACCGCGATCGCGGAGTGGCCGCGCGTGTGTCCGGGGAGCGGGACGAGCAAGACGTCGTCCGCCACCACCTTGAGGCTCTCGAAGCCGAACCAGCTGTCGCCACCGTCGTCGTGGAGCTCCCACTTAGGGCCGTGCGCGAGCTGCACCTTCCGGTAGCGGTTGCGCTCGCTCAACGTCGACGGGTACATCGCCGCGGCATGCTCGCGCCGATGAACGTGGACCTTCGCGTCCGGAAAGTCGGCGATGCCGCCCGCGTGATCGACGTCGAGGTGCGTGACCACGATGTGCCGGACGTCGTCGCGCTTGAAGCCGAGCCGCTCGACCTGACGCACGGCCGTGTCTTCCTCGCGCAGGCGCGGCCGGCTGAGCGCGACGAAGCCCGGCCCGAGGCGCCGGACCGGCGCGCGGACGTCTTCGAGCCCCATCCCGGTGTCGACGAGAACGAGGCCTTCCCTCGCCGTCTCGACGAGCAGCGCATGCACGACCATCTCGCCCGCGTCGAGGATGGACCTGTGACCGCCCGAGATGAGCCGGCCGCCGACAGGGCACATCGTGCAAAGGTTCAGGTGATGGATCTTCATCTCGTGACTGTGGGGGTGCCGGGCCCCCTGCCTGACCGAGCGATGTTTATCACACGGCACCGACTCCCAACGGTCGACTAGTAGAGCGCGCCGGAACTTCGTGCCGAGTTTCGCTCCGCTTCGGCGGGCCGCGCTGCACGAGGCTGGTTCTCAGGGGCGGCTCGCCCCTCTCGCTCGCGTCGTGAGCGATCCCCCCGACAATCCGCTCCCACGGATTGTCCTAGGAACGGCGCAGCTACCGCGATCCGCTCACAAACATCCGGCGCGCCGTACTAGTATCGCCGCCCCGTGAAGTTCGTTGATTCTTGCGAAGTGGATGTCGTCGCCGGAAAGGGCGGCAATGGCGCGATCGCGTTCAGGCGTGAGAAGTTCGTCCCGTTCGGAGGCCCCTCGGGCGGCGACGGTGGCCGCGGAGGAGACATCGTCTTCGTCGCCGATGAAGGGCTGTCGACGCTGATCGATCTCACGTACGGCCGCATCATCCGCGCGCCGAACGGCGAGCAGGGCCACGGCAAGGACATGTACGGCCGCGGCGGCGAGGACCGGGTCGTCCGCGTCCCCGTCGGCACGCAGATCCGCGATCGCGAGACCGGCGAGCTGCTCTTCGACATCGCGACGCCGGACGCACGTATCGTCGTCGCGAAGGGCGGCAAGGGCGGCCGCGGGAACATCCACTTCGCGACGCCCTACGACCGCGCCCCCCGGCGCGCCGAGCCGGGTGAAGAGGGCGAGGAGAAGAAGCTCCGCCTCGAGCTGAAGGTGATGGCCGACGTCGGCCTGCTGGGCTTCCCCAACGTCGGGAAGTCGACCTTCATCCGCGCGATCTCGCGAGCGCGCCCCAAGGTCGCCGACTACCCGTTCACGACGCTCACCCCTCATCTCGGGGTCGCGCGCATCGGCGACGAGGCTACGTTCGTCGTCGCGGACATCCCCGGCCTCATCCCCGGCGCGGCGGAGGGCGCCGGCCTCGGCCATCGCTTCCTCAAGCACGTCGAGCGCACGCGCGCGTTGCTTCACCTCGTGACGCTGGACTTCGACGAGGAGCGCGATCCCGTGAAGGACTACGACGCGCTGATGACCGAGCTCGAGCGCTTCGATCCCGAGCTCGCGAAGCGGCCGCAGATCGTCGCGATGACGAAGGCCGACATCCCGGAGGTCCGCGAGGCCTACGAGGCCGTGCGCGCCCGCTTCGAGGAGCGCAACATCCCGCTCCATCTCGTCTCGTCCGCGACCGGTGAGGGCGTCCGCGAGCTGAGCATCGCACTCTACAAGCTCGTCACCGGACAGAGCGAGATCGAGGACTGGTCCCGCCCTGCCCCTCCGCGGGCACCGCCGAGCGTTCCCACGCCCGAGGCGCCCGTGCCCGAGGAGACGGTCCCGGTAGAGGCCCCCGCGCCGGCCGAGGCCGCGAAGAAGAAGAAGGCTGCCGCGAAGAAGAAGGTCGCCACCGCGAAGAAGGTCGCGAAGAAGAAGGCCGCCACCGCGAAGAAGGTCGCGAAGAAGAAGGCTGCCGCGAAGAAGAAGGTCGCGAAGAAGAAGGCCGCGACCAAGAAGGCCGCTACCGCGAAGAAGGTCGCAAAGAAGAAGGCCGCTACCGCGAAGAAGGTCGCGAAGAAGAAGGTCGCGAAGAAGAGCGCCGCCACGAAGAAGAAGGCGCCTTCGCGAAGAAGGCCGCGGGCGCCAAGAAGAGCGCCGCCACGAAGAAGAAGGCGCCTTCGACGAAGAAGGCCGCCTCGGCGAAGAAGAAGGCGCCGACCCCGAAAAAGGCCGCAACCGGCAACAAGGCGCGGCCGAAGACGAGCGCACGGACCAAGCGCCCGGCCGCAAAGCCCGCCAAGAAGAAGCGACGGTAATCATCCCGTGACCTGAAGGATCGCGCTCGCGATGAGCGACAAGACCGAAGAGCCGACACCAAAGCGCATCCGGAAGGCGCAAGAGGAGGGCAACAGCCCGCTCAGCACCTTCGCGAGCCAGTCGGTCGCCTTCGTCTGCGCCGTCGCGATCGCGCCTGCAGCGGTCCTCGCGCTCGCCACACAGGCAGGCGGCGACCTCCGCGCGGCGGTCGCCCGTGCGGGCGACGCGTCACCCGAGATCGCCTTCGATCCGATCGCCATCGCGACGGCCGTGGTCGCGCTCTCCGCTCCGATCCTCGTCGCCGCTGGCGTCTCCGGCGCGGTCACGTCGGTCGTTCAGACCGGCGGCGTCATCGCGACGAAGAAGCTGGCGCCCAACCTCGGCAAGCTGAACCCGATCGAGGGGATCAAGCAGCTCTTCTCGGCCCAACGCCTCGTCGCGGTGCTCCGAGCCGCGCTCTTCGCCGCGGCAGTGGTCTGGATCGTGAACGGCGCGCTTCGCTCGAGTGCAGCGGACCTCGCGCGAACCGCCGGCCGGCTCGATGCGGCGGTCACCCTTGCATCGACGATCGCGCTCGACGTCGCGAAGCGAGCCGCGGTCGTCGGTCTGTTCCTCGCGGTCCTCGACATCGTCATCACGCGCCGCTCATGGCGCAAGAAGCTGATGATGTCGAAGGACGAGGTCAAGCGAGAGCACAAGGAGAGCGAGGGCGACCCTCAGCTCAAGGCCGCTCGCGAGCGTGCGCACCACGAGATGCTCGCGTCCGCGACGGTCGGCAACGTGAAGAATGCGAGCGTCGTCATCGTGAACCCGACCCACATCGCCTGCGCGCTCCGCTACGACAGCCCCGACCACGGGGGGAGCGACGAGGCCCCCGTCCTGGTCGCGTCGGGCTACGGCGATCTCGCGAAGCGGATCGTCGAAGCCGCGCAGCAGTACGGCGTCCCGGTCCTCCGCGACGTCCCGCTCGCGCGGGCGCTCGTCGAGCTCGAGATCGGTGACGAGATCCCGGAAGCGCTCTACGAGGCGGTCGCCGAGATCCTCCGTGAGGCCTGGGAGGAAGCGCCTCCGGAGGCCCGAGAGCCTTGAGCAGCGGGCGCACGCCCCTCAGGAGCGCTCTTCTGCAGATCTAGGTCCCACCACGCAGCCGCTCGGCCTCGGCCTCGCGTGAAACGGACGTGTAGAGCTTGGCAAGGAACGCGAGGCACGCCTTCGCACCGCGCTCGTCGCCGGTCTGGCGCGCTCGAGCCAGGGCATCCATTCCTTCGAGGAGCGCCTCCTGCGGGCGGCCGGCGACACTGAGAGCCACGCCGAGAGCCAGCGACGTCTGACAGCGGCGGCGATGGTCTTGCGGACCGAGCTTGCTCCGCGAGCGTCGGAGGACGCGAAGGGCATCGCCGATGTCACCACGACCGAGCCGCGCCATCGCGCGCATGCGCTCGGTGAACGCCGGGCTCTCACCGGTGGCGCGGAGCCCGTCGACCCATCGCTCGAGCGCCACGCTGTCTGCCGCGAGCAGCGCCTCCTTCGCGAGCTCGCCGAAGCGGATCGCGATCTGACTCCCCGGCGCACTCGGGGGCGGCGTCGATGCCGGACCGACGCCGGATTCGCGGACGAGCTGCGAAGGATCGACTTCACGTCCGCCTTCTCGGCTCGGCCCCAGCTTCGATGCGAGCGTCGACTCCGGAGGCTCGTGCGCGACCTCGTGGTCCATCATCGTCGGCGGCTCGCTGTCCGCCGGCTCGCCCCCCTCGATGACGGAGGGCCGCTCGCTTGCGGGGCCGTCGGTCGCCAGCTCGAGCGTCGGACGAGGCGCCGCGGGGCCGGGGCCGTCCGGAGGAACGATCAGCGCGCGCTCGACCATCGAGTCCGGTTCGTCGGCGTCGGGCGGCTGGGGCGGAGCGACCGATGCCGTGCGCCGCGAGGGCGGCGCAGCGAGGACGGGCATCCGCGTGCCCCCAGTCCGTGGCGGGAGCGCCGGGATCGACGCATGCGCCGTGGACACGGAGAGCGCTTCGGGCGTCGTGGACGGTGCCATCGTCAGCGGCGGGGGCGCGAGGCTCGGGGCCCGCTCGAGGGCATTGGCGAGCAACTCGAGCGCCGCTTCCTCGCAGGACGGATCGGCACGACGAGCAAAGGCGATGAGCTGCGTGCAGCTCGCCTCGAGCCGCGCCTCCGCAGTCGCCCGAGCAGCATCGAGCAATGCTGCCGCTGCGCGGGCGCCCTCCCCCGCCTGCGCTGCGTGCCAGGCCCCCTCGACCCGTCCGAACGCGCCCTCTTCTTCCTCGATCACGCGCGCGATCGCGATGTGGAGCTTCTTGCGAGCCCCGTCCACGAACGTGTCGGCGAGCGCCTTCTGATGGGTGCGGGACGGGAACGCGACGCTCCGCTCGCCTCCTCCCGATGGCGGCTCGCGTACGACGAGCCACCTCGATCGCACGAGCTGCGCGACTGTGCCCGTGACGTCCACCCGAAGCCCGGCGCGCTCGAGGACGCGTGAGAGGAAGCCGACCTTCGCCTCTCCGCCGATCACCGCAAGGAGCGAGAGGAGCGTGCGCGCCGGCATGCTCTCGACGCTGGCTCGCTCGCGGATCCACGCGGCAGCGGGCTCGACTTTTCCGCGCCCGGCCGCGCGCGAGCGTGCCGAGGCGATCGCCCCAGACCACATGATGTCTCCTCTCGCGATCGCGAGCGTCACGGCCTCGACGGTCGCGAGCGGGCTGCCACCTCCGAGACGAGCCCATCGCCTGCGAGCGACCGCGTCGAGCGCGCCTCCAGTAACGCTCGCGGCGACGTCCTCGGCGCCCTCGCGCGGCAGGAGCGGGAGCTCGTGCTCCGCTGCCTTCGGGAGGAGCGCCAAGACGGACGGGAGGGCGCTCGTCGCGTCGAGGCGCGCGACGAGGCCGATCGACGTGCTCTGGCGCACGGCACGGACGCACGCTTCGAGGGTCGCGGGGTCGACCGCCTTCGCGTCGTCGATGACGAGCGCGCTCTTCGTCCCCGACTGCTTCGGCCAAAGGACCGCGGTGACGAGGCGCGCGGCCATGTCGAGGCTCGTCACATTCCCTGCGAGCAGCGCCTCGAGCGGCGCGCCGAGCTCGAGCAAGAGCGGGCTGAGCTCGCGGCCGAGCGAGCGACCGAGCGCTCGTCGGAGGGCGCCGAGCGGCTCGAAACCCGATCCCACCGGCGAGATCACGAGCGCCCGCGGCGCCCGCGCGGCGACCTCTCGAAGAACGCGCGTACCGCCTGCGCCGGGATCCGCGCGTACGACGACGAGCGCGCCCGGCTGTGGCATCACTACCGGGAGGTGCGCGTGGAAGAACCGCGGCTCGACCATGCGGCCGACGTTGTTCGCCGCCGTCTTCCGCCAGGGCTGACGGCGATCGACCCGCGCTCCGCGAACACGAAGAGCGCCGTCGCGCGCGATCCGCACGCCCGAGGTCACGAGCTCGCCGGCGCGGAGCGCAGACACCGTATCCGCGCAGAGGATCTCGCCCGCACGCGCGAGGCGCGCGAGCGACGACGCCTCGACGATCGGCGGCCCCCACCACAAGAGGCCGCTCCGGGTGAGATCCGATCCGTCCTCCTTCACCGCTCGGATGTCGCCCTGGGCGATCCCGACGGCCCAAGCCGGCTCCTCACCCAGCGTCTCCGGTCCTGGTGTCGCTGCGGCCGCGAGCACGGCATCGAGCTTCGAGTCCTCGAACGCGAACGTGACCTCGAGCGCTGCCCAACCCACGTGCACGGCACCGAGCGGCATGAGGCGCGCGATGAGCGGGCGCGCACGTTCGACGAAGGAACGCCCCGAACCTCCGGCCACCCGGAAGCTCGCGACGAGGTGTCCTTCGAGGACCGTAGGCAATCGGCCTCAGACCCGGATCCGCTTCTTCAGCGCAGCGAGCTCATCCTCGATCTCCGTGTCCTTCTTCGCACCGGAGCCGCCGGTCAGGCCGCGCTCGAGGTCCCGAAACTTGTCCTCGAGCTCACGCCTGTCGGTGCCGTTACCGAGCGCGTCCTCGACCTCGGCCATCGCGAGGCCCTCCTGTTCGCGACCTTCGATCTTCTCTTCCATCTTCCGGAAGTTGTCGAATGCGCTCGAGCCACCGCGCGCGCCGAGCGACTCGCTCCCACCGCCGGAGCGCGCCTGAGAGGCCCGCGCGGCGATGGTGCCCTTGCGCATCTTGAGCTCGTCGAGCTTCTGCTCCATGCGCTCGAGCTCTTCCTTCATCTTCAGCGCGGTGTCGCGCTGGTCGATGCGCGCCTTTTCCACCGACGCGAGCTCTTGCTCGGTTCGCTTCTTCTGCTTCAGCGCTTCGCGGGCGAGCGCCTCATCGTCGCTCTTGAGCGCGAGCTCGGCGCGCTTCTCCCACTTCTCGACGTCGGTCCTGAGGTCATCCGTCTTCTTCCGGAGCTGCTTCTCGGCGGCAACGGCGGCGATGACGTCCTGGCGGCCGGCCTTGAGCTGCTCGGCCATCTCTTCGAGGTTGAGCTCGAGCAGCTTCCTGTCGTCCTCGGCCTTGTCGAGCATCGAGTTGAGGTTGCTCGAGATGACTCTGCCCATTCGGTCGAAGATGCCCATCGCTCCTTGCCTCCGCTGCCGAGCGCGAACCTCCGCCCAGCTGGCTCAGGCTCGTATGATAAGGTTCGCGTCAGGCGCGCGCCGCGAAAAAATGCGGCTCTCGGTCTTCCCGGCCGAACGATTGCGGCGCCTTTCCGACGGAGAAACCGATGCCCACATGCAAGGGTTGCGACGACGAAGTCGACACGCTCGTGTCCGTCAAGGTCGACGGCAAGACCAAGAAGCTCTGCGAAGACTGCGCCGATCGTGCTCGCGAGAGCGCCGAGGTCGCGGAACAGAGCGAGGCCGTCGTCCAGCAGATGATGGGCTTCAAGGGCCGCCGCTGACTCGAAGGCACGGCACCGAGCCCGTGTAGGACGCAGACACGAAAAAGCCGGGAAGGACTCGAATCGTCCTTCCCGGCTTCCTTGTTTTCTCGCTTCTTCCGCTTCTTCCGCCGGGGGCTACTTCTGCTCGCGGTTGAGGATGTGGATCGCGTGACCGAGGCCGTTCATCGCGGCCTCCATGAAGCCCTCGCCGAGGGTCGGGTGCGGGTGGATCGTGAGGCCGATGTCCTCGAGGAACGCGTGCATCTCGAGCGCGAGGGCGCCCTCGCTGATGAGGTTGCTCGCCTCGGCGCCGACGATGTGGACGCCGAGCAGCTCGTTCGTCTTCTTGTTCGCGACGACCTTGAAGAAGCCCTCGGTCTCGTTGACGGCCATCGCGCGGCCGAGCGCCGCGAACGGGAACTTGCCGACGCGGACCTCGAAGCCCTTCTCCTTCGCCTGCGCCTCGGTGAGGCCGGCGATCGCGATCTCGGGATCGGTGAAGATGGCTGCCGGGATCGCGACCCAGTCCTTCGCGGCCTTGTGACCGGCGATGACCTCGGCGATGACCTCGCCCTCCTTCGTGGCCTTGTGCGCGAGCATCGGGTGGCCGCTCACGTCACCGATGGCGTAGATGCCGTCGACGTTGGTCTTGCCGAGCGGGTCGGTGGGGACGAAGCCGCGCTCGACCTTCACGCCGATCTCCTCGAGACCGAGGCCGGCGCCGTTCGGGCGCATGCCGACCGCGACGAGCACCGTGTCCGCGATGAGCGTGTCGTGCTTGCCGTCGCCGAGATCGACCTTCACGGCGAGCGAGCCGTCGGCGTTCTTCTCGTAGCCCATCGCCTTCGTGTTCTTGAAGATCTTGGCGCCACGCTTGACGAGCTTCTTCTCGACGACCGCGGTGCACTCCGGGTCGACGCCCGGGAGCAGACCGGCCGTCGCCTCGACGACCGTGAGCTCGGCGCCGAACTTCTGGTAGACCATACCGAGCTCGAGGCCGATGACGCCGCCGCCGATGACGAGCAGGCGCTTCGGCACGGACTGGAGGCTCACCGCCTCCTTGGCGCCGATGACCTGCTTCCCGTCGAACTTGAAGGACGGGATCTCGATCGTCGAGGAGCCGGTCGCGATGACGATCGCCTTCGTCGCTTCGATCGTCTCGGTGCCACCTTCGTTGGTCTTCACCTCGACGGTGCGCGGGCCGATGACGCGCGCGTTGCCCATCACGAGCTCGACGCCGTTGCCCTTGAAGAGGCCGCGGATGCCGCCGGTCAGCTTCTTGACGATGCCGCCCTTCCACTCCTGCATCTTCGGGACGTCCATGCGGACGCCGTCCGTCATGACGCCCATCGCCGCGCCGTGGTCCTTCACCTTCTCGTAGGTGTGGCTCGCGCTGATGAGGGCCTTCGAGGGCACGCATCCCCAGTTGAGGCAGATACCGCCGACCTCCTCCTTTTCAACGCAGATGACTTTCTGCTTCAGCTGGCCGAGACGGATCGCACACCCGTAGCCGCCGGGGCCGCCGCCAATCACCACCACATCGCAGGTTCGCTTCGCCATAACTGGGTCACTCCAGGTACGAGACGGTAAAGAGGTAGGGTCCGTTTACACGATGCAAAGCCCGACGAAAAGCGCGGTCGCCGTCGAGCTGACGCAAGACTGCCGGCGCGCGCTCGGAGCGCCGCGAGGAGGCTCGCATTACGGATGGGCTCTCGTGGCGCTCGGTCAGTGGCTCGGCGCCGGAGGCGTCTTCGCGAGGAGCTCGCGCTGCTCGCGCAGGTTCCACGGCGGCTCGGCATAGACGTCGTCGAAGAGCGACATGCGAGCGGGAGGCGGGAGCTCCTCGACCTCCTTGATGACGTCGCCGATCTCGACGCCGAGCTCTGCTTCGAGATCCTTCTCGGAGGCGTCGTCGATCGCGCCGAGCCTCCGGAGGTGCCGCGCGAGCCGGTCGACCGGGTCCTTCTTCTTCCAGCTCTCGACCTCGGCGTCCGTGCGGTACCGCGTCGGATCGTCGCTCGTCGAGTGCGCACCGATGCGATAGGTGAGCGCCTCGACGAACGTGGGCCCCCCGCCGCGACGCGCCCGATCGGCCGCGGCCTCGAGGACGGTGTGAACGGCGAGCAGATCGTTACCGTCGACGCGGACGCTCGGGATGCCGTAGGCACGACCCTTCACGGCGATCGTGCGCGACGCGGTCTGCCGCGCGGTCGGAACGCTGATCGACCAATGGTTGTTCTGGCAGACGATCACGACCGGCGCCGCGAATGCCGCCGCGAACGTCATCGCCGCGTGGAAGTCCGGCTGGCTCGTGGCGCCGTCACCGGAGAAGCCGAACGCGACCGCATCCTTCTTCTCCTTCTTCATCGCCCATGCGGCCCCGACGGCCTGCGGGATCTGCGGACCGATGCACGACGACCAACTCACCTGATGGACCTGCCGCCCCGAGGGATGGCTCGGCATCTGGCGGCCCTTGAGGACGTCGCCCGAGTTGCCGAAGACCTGCGCGACGAACTTGCGGAGCGGGAAGCCGCGCACGAGCATCACGCTCTGCTCGCGAAGTGCGGGAAACACCCAGTCGTCGGGCCGCGCGACGAGGCCGGTGGCGATCGGCACAGCCTCCTGCCCCGTGCACGCACCGTAGAAGCCGACACGCCCCTGCCGCTGCAGGAGGATCATCCGCGCGTCGAGCAAGCGCAGGCGACGCATGTGACGGTACGCGAGGAGCAAGCGCTCGGTCGGGATCTTCGGATCGGTCGCGGGGTCGGTGCTGCCGTCCTCGCGCAGAACCGTGAAGAGCCCAACGTCAGGATCGGAGTCGCGCAGGCCCGCGTGCGGCTCGGAGATCATCGGTCCCTACGGTAGACGACCGCGGCGACCACGTCACTGCGGAGGAGACGGCGAAGCCGTACCTCCAGCCGCGTCCGCCCCCTCCGAGGCGGGCGTCGCGGACGGCGCGAGCAGCCCGCGGCGGCGCAGCAGACGACGGTGGCCGCCATCCCAGGAAACCTGAAAGGGAGACGCGCCTGCATCCGCCTCGACGGACTGCTCCGCCGGCGGCTGAGGTCCGGACTCGACGCACGAGCTGCAGCCGCCGAGACCGGAGGCGATCGAGGCGAGGACGAACACGGCGGTGCAGATCGGACGCGGCATGTGGCTTCGAGCTGGAGCCTACCACCAGCCGCCAACTTGGGGCTGCGCCCCAACCACCCGCAGTGGTGCCCCAACCACCCGCAGTGGTGCCCCAACCACCCGCAGAGGAGGGCCGTCGGCCGGCGTCCAAATGCACAGCGGCTGCTTCAGGGAGTCCCTGAAGCAGCCGCGTCCGACCTAGTGGCCGATGTTGGCGTCGCGATGCGCTACTTGGTGGCGCCGCCGTTGATGCACTGCGCCCTGACCGGCCCCTCGAACGTGAACGCGTTGCCCTTGCACGCGGCCTCGTATCCAGCGAGCGTGTCCTTGCCACAGTTCTGCTCGAGCGCGTCGTACGCTCCCTTGCACGGGCCCGAGAAGATCCCTTGGACGTCCTGCAGACACTCGGTGAACCCGTCGGCGGTGTCGCACGTGTTCGAGCATGCCTCGAGACGGCACTCGGCTACGTGCTGATACGCACGACCACAAGCCTCCTTGCCGCTCTGGATCTCGACGCAGCCGCCTCGGTTGACGTCGTCGAGCTTGTCGCCCTTCGTGAGGATCGGGCTCCATTCCGACCCTGTGCCATCCGAGAACACGCAAGATGCGCATCCATCGCTGACGGACTTCGCCCACTCGGCGATCGAGATGTCCTGGCCGTTCTGGGCCTTGTTCCGGAAGAACGTAGCGAGATCGTCAGCCTCCTTGTTCGTGCACGCATTCGCGACCTTCTTCGCGCGCGCATACGGGAACCGGTTCATGTCGATCGATCGCGTCTCCATGCACGCTTCATCGCTGCGGCCGCCGCTGCTGCCGCTCGAGTTGCCGCGTGGGGGACGCTCCCCTTCCTTGTCCCCACCGTCGGCCCCCGTCCCCGGCGTCGCGCCTGCGGCCGCCTTACCTTGCTCATTCGAAGAGCAGCCCGCCGCCGCGGCAGCGGACACCAGCCCCGCAAGTGCCGAGACACTCGCGAGGGCGAAGATCTTGTTAAACATGTACTTCGCCTCCTGCTGCTGTCACCAACTACGCGACAGCTTCCGAGATGTCGGTCTGCAAGGAGCCAGCCGCCCGGGAGCGACTGAATGACGTGAGTGCTCGCGTGTCTCAGCGAACGGACGCCCGCGCGACGACGAGCACCGACGAGCGATGACGCATGATCTCGCGATCGGAGGCGGAGACGGAGCGACGCGAGCGCCCTCCCGAGGGCCCTCGCTGCGGCTGATCCAGGACATGACGAGGCCGGAGCAGTCGCGAGTGACGTCGGGGGATCAGCCGCCGTCAGCCCCCGCGTCGTTGCCATCACCGCCGATGATGCACTGGGCTCTGATCGGCCCCTCGAACGTCCATGCGCTGCCCTTGCAGGCGGCCTCGTACGAGTCGAGGCCATCGCCACACGCGCTCGTCATGGTGTCGTGAGCCGTCTTGCACGGCCCGGTGAAGATCTCCTTCACTCGCTCGAGACACAGCAAGAGCTCCGTCTGCGTCGTGCACTTCGCTCGGCACGCCTCGACCCGACACACGGTCGCCCGTTGGTAGGCCTCACCGCAAGCCTCCTTGCCGCTCACGATCTCGATGCACCCGCCGCGGTTCACGGTGTCGAGCGTGTCGTCGGAGACGATGATCGGTGTCCACTTCGCGTCCTTGCCATCCGAGAACACGCAGTCGGCGCACTTGTCGCTGACTTCCTTCTGCCACGCGCTCGCAAGCACGGCCTCGTTCGCGTCGACCTTCGCCTCGAAGAACGCCGACAGCGCCGTCAGCTCTGCGTCCGTGCACGCGCGCGGCGACCTCTGCGCCTTCTCGTACGGGAACTGCGTGGCATCGATCGGGTCCGTCGACACGCAGCTCGGCGCGGGCTCGGGCTCGGGCTCGGGCTCCGGCTCGGGCCCGGCCGGTGGATCGACGACCCGCTTCACGTCCGACATCGCGTCGGGCTGCTCGCCGGAGGGCAACGCCGCATCGGACGAACAACCCACGACCGCACCAGCAAACACGAGCCCGGTCAGCGCGATGACGCTCGCGAGCGTGAATACCTGCTTCACCATCTCGTACGCTCCTTGCCGTCGTGCTCCTCGCGCTCGACAGCGAGCGAGGCTCGATACTGCCGGCCGGCGCGGGGCATCTGCCGGATGTACTGCAACAGGCCGCGCGCAACGCCCGGTCGCCGGACCGTCGTCGACACACGGACGGCCGACGCAGACCACGCAAGCACGGGTTGGCGTTCCCCGGGTAACCGCCACGCTCCGTTGCGAGCTGCCAGCTCGGCTGCACCAGCGCGCACGGCGCGGTGATCGTTCACCGCTCGGCGCGTGCGACGGCAACTCTTGCTCCCGCCGTTCACGTCGTCCGCGAAGTCTTCCACGACGAGAGCGCACGGTCCGCTCCCGCGTGCGCAGCCACCCCGCGTCACCCTCCTTGGCCGCCCCAAACGCACCGCTGGGAGCCTCTCGGCTCGCCCTGGGCGCGATGGCCATCGAGGGGGCGGAAGCTCTGCTCTCAGTCCCGTAGCTACGGGCTTTCGTTGCTCGCAGCCGCGTCGAAGACCAACTGCGGGAGGACTCTGTTGATGTTGGTGGCGCGCCCGCCGTCCGGGTTGCGCACCAGCACGGGACGCCCTGGCTCCTCCCGCGTCTCCCGCTCGCTCGCTGACGGGCTCGACTCGACGCACGAACCGCACGCTCCGAGGAGTCCACAACCAGAAAGCAGGACGAGATAGAAGATGCTGCGTCGCTTCGACTCCATTGCGCTTCGCCTCTCTCAAATCGCAAAACCGGAGAAGGCCGAGCTCGTCGACCCTCTCCGGTTGGCAAACTACGCTGGGTCGGTCAGTTCCCGTCGCCCGCGTCCGGCTCGCCGCTGCACTGCACGGCGATGGCCTTGAACAGGTTACCGCACGCGTTCAGGTAGCTCTGGGCGTTGTTCCCGCACTCCTTGCCGAACTCCTCGCTCGCCGCCTTGCACGCGGTCCCTTGCGCATCCTGGCCGCACGTCGAGCCCTGCTCGCAATCCTTGCAGACGGCGTTGAGGCAGAGATCCCACTTGAAGGCGGCCTCGCCGCACGCGTCCGACTTCGACACGACGCCGATGCAGCCGCCGACGTTGATCGAGGCGGCGCCCGACTCCACCTGGACAATCGGCGCCCACTTGGCGTCGGTGTCCTTGCTGAAGACGCACGACGCGCACGCCGCGCTCTCCTTGGAGGAGATCTCGGCCTTGAGGTCGTCCCAGGTCCCCTGCTTGTTGTTGTCGATGAAGTCCTTGATCGTCTTCTCGATGGTGGACTTGCAGGCGCCCGGCACCACGTTCCCCGCCTTGTACGGAACCTCCGAGACGTCGACCGGGTCCTCCTTGTAGCAGAGGGGCTCGTCCGTATCGTCGTCGTCGTCCGGAGGCGCCGCGTCGCCCTTGACCTTCCCGCCGTCGGTGCCGGAGTCCGGCGTCACGGGGTTCTCAACCACGGTCTCGGAGCAGCCGGCCACGCCGACAGCGGACACGAGGCCCGCGAGAGCCGTAACACTTGCAAGAGCAAACAACTTGTTAACCATGTCCGTCGCCTCCTACTGCTTTCGCGGTCTCATCGCCGCCAAGCCAACAGTTTTCGCGATTCACTTCAGGTTACTGAGCCGCGGCGATGATCGACGAGCCCAGGCGATTCTTGCTTCGCCCCTTGAACTGGCGGGTCGAAGCGCGCGCACGCTACCTTTGGGTGTCAGGTCCGTCAAGAGTAAGTGAGGAGCTATGACAATCCTTTCCGAGCGATAACTTCCTAACGGAAGACGAGTGGTTGGCGCGATCGAGACGGGTGTCCCGCAGCCCGGTGGACCACTCGACGGCTCACGACGAGATTCGGTTGGAATGCCGCCGTGGTTCCGCGTTCTCGGAGGGTGAGCTCACCTCTCGGTGGGCTCTCCTCGTCGACCCGAGGCCAGGCACTTCGCTGAAGCGTTGGACTCTTGTCGCGGAGGAAACATGCACGCGACCTACACTCCTACAACTCGTCGTGCAGGTCGTGACGAGGAAGTGCAACGGCCGTGCCCAGACTGCATCGCCGTGCAGCCATCGTCATGGCGTGCGTGTGCATTTGCTCGCGCGTGGCCACTGGCTCGGACGAAGGCGAGCGCGCGCGACTCGCGCGAGGGCTACGGACGATGGCAACTCGGAGGAAGGGTCGGGAGCGGGCCAGCCGTCCCCTCACCTCACCGCACACTGGAGGTGGCGGCCGAGGCGCGCAAGCGTCGGCCGTCAACCACCGTCGGGAAGCTCACAAAGCTGCAGCCAGTCGGGCAGGTTCTGGAAGCCAGGGCCCTTGCACGCTTCACCCGCGGGGCAGCCCCCGCGGCCAGGTCCGCCGGTCGCCGCCGAGGCGTCGAACGGAGGGTTCGAGTTCGGCGTCAAGCAGAACATCCGGCAGATGCCCGCGCCCGCCGGCCCAACGCAGATGTACCCATCGGCGCAGTCGTTGGCGAACTGGCACGGCTGCCGGTTCTGGATGTTGTTCGACCCGATGCAGCCGGCGGTGCCGACCTTGTCCTCGACGATACAGAGCTGCCCCTGCTTGCACGGCTCGACGCCGAACGGCTTGCACCGCTCGCGGTACGAGCACACGCGATGGACCTCGTTCGACTCGACGAAGAGCGAGAGATCGCATTGGCCGCCGATCCCTTCGGGATCGCTCTGTCCGCAGGAAACGTCGTCGCCCTCGCAGCACGCGGGCGTGCACCTCCCGGTCACCGGGCCGCCGTCCACACATGGATCACCGACGCAGGTCAGACCAGGCAAGCACGGGTTGGCGCTCCCCGGACAACAGCCGCGCCCCATCGGGAGCTGCTGGCTCGGCTGCACCGGCACGCACTGAGTGGTGAGCTCACCGGTCGGCGCTCGCGCGACGACGCACTCTTGTTTCCGCCCCTTCGCGTCGTCCGCGCAATCCTGGACGACGAGATCGCACGGTCCCTTCACCGCCGTGCATCCTCCCTCGCGCGCCTTCGAGCCGTCGGGCCGGCTCGACGTAGCATCGGCCTTCGAGCCGTCCGTCGCCGCGTCGCCGCCCGGCGCCGCCGAGGCGTCGGCGAGATCGCTTCCCTCCGAGGAGCAGCCCACCGCGGCGAAGCCCGCGAGCCAGCCAACCGAGAGCGCGAGAGCAAGAGCGCGACGAAGTCTCATCGGACCATCTCCGTCGTCAAGCCTATCGCGGACACCCGGTGGCGTCTCAACGTCCTGCGTCGAGCACCCCGGCGAAGTCGATCGGCTCTCCGACGACGACCGCTGGCCGCCTCACACCTCCATCCTCCGTCTTCATCACCACCGTCTTGACCGGCGGAGACGACGACGCGGGCTCGGGGACGGTCTTGTCCTCGATGCACGAACCACATCCGCTCAGGAGCATCAACGAAACAACCGCAACGACTCGACGCATCTTCGAGCTCCAGAAATGAGGGACGGCTGCTCCGGAGCGTATCCGAAGCAGCCGTCCTCGTGATCACCGCCTCACTTGCCGGCGTCGGTGGCTTCGCCGCCGCACTGCCTCACGAACGCCGCGTCGAACGTCCACTTGTTGTTCTTGCAGGCGTTCTGGTAGGCCGAGATGCTCGAGCCACACTCCTTCTGCAGGTTGTCGAAGGTGTCCTTGCACGGCCCCGACCAGATGCTGTTCTGGTCCGCACGGCAGGCGTCGAACTCCTCCTGCGTCTTGCAGTCGACCAGGCAGGCTTCGAGCCAGCAGGTCATCGTCTGCTGATACGCGCGACCACACGCTTCCTTGCCGCTGGCGATCTCGATACAGCCGCCCTGGTTGACGAGCGCGAAGGCGTCGTCCTTCTCGATGATCGGCCCCCACGAGGTGTCGCTCTCCTCCGAGAAGATGCAGGAAGCACACTTCGCCGCGACTTCCTTCTTCCACTCGGAGACCTTCACGTCCTCGTTCGCCGAGACCTTCGTCGCGAAGTAGTCCGTGAGCTTCTTCAACTCCTCGGTGGTGCACGCGCCCGGCACCTGCTCCGCCTTCTGATACGGGAACTGCGTCGCGTCGATCGGGTTCTTCGTCACGCAGGTCCCCTCCGGCTCCGGCTCCTCCTCCTCGTCGGGCGGAGGCGCCGCCTCCCTCGGGGGCTTGGCGTCGGTGCCGGCGTCCGTCGTCGAGGGGGTGGTCTCAGACTCGGAGTCCGAGCAGCCCGCCACGCCGACGGCGGACACGAGGCCCGTGAGGGCCGTAACACTTGCAAGGGCGAACAACTTCTTCACCATGTGCGTTACTTCCTGATACTTCGTGCTGCTTCGCGGTCGGGTGGCCGCCAGTCAGCATTTTGCTTTTTATTTCAATGTTCTAAGCCCGACTGGGCTGACCGCGCGAGACGCTAGCGACGGGGGTCGGGTCCGTCAAGCACTGGGCTGAGGACCGAGCGACGCACTTTCGCATTGAAAACCAATAGTTGTGTCGTTCACGCCGATGCAACGGGCCCGCCCCGCCGCTCGATCTCGCGACGGGCCGCGACCGAAATTTCATCGCATTTCCGTGAGCTTGGACCGAGCTCGACGCTCCGCGGAGCGCCGATGGGCGCGGGCGCCCTCCGACGACGCAATGACACGCCCCCACATTGCCTCCTTCGTGCACCTCGATCGGGAGGGCGCGTGAGGCCGCATGCGACGCCCCGCCTCCGCTCAGTGGCGCCGGTCAGAGGTACATGCGGATGCCGTGGTCGGACTGGATCGTTCCAATCTCGAGTGCGGCTGCGCGCGAGGTGGTGGTGACGGTCTCGCCGTCGGCAAAGCAGAGCTCGAGACGCGCCCGCGCGAGCTTCGTGTTGAGGCAGTTCGTGATCGGCCCGACCGGATTCGGGTAGTGGAGACCAACGATGTCGTCGTTCTCGGCGGCGACGTCGCAGACGACCGTCAGCCCTCGACCCTCTCCGGTCATCTCCCAGCGGCGGAGCGAGATCGAGCCCCGGTTCTTCGTCAGCGAGCGAATGCTGGAAAGGTCCCAGCTCTTGCCGCGCCAGCGCAGGAAGGCCGACGTCGCCATCGGCGAGAGCACGGGGCCGATGCGGACGCGAGCGCTCATCGCCTCGAACGCGATCCCTGGAACGTCCCACGCGTTGCAGTGCGTCCACGCGTAGAGCTCGGCGTTCCCCTTCCCCCAATTGTGGCCGAGCATCGCGGGCCAGTCGCCGATCTCCCACGTGTCGACGTCACCCCCGCCGCGATCGACGCGGAGCTCACCCGTCGTGCGGGCGTCGGAGACGGGCGTGACGAGCTTGGACGACGGCGGAAGGCCGTCCCTGTACATCGCACTCGAAGCGAAATGGACGATCGGCGCGGCGAGCGCGGGCCCGATCGCGAGATCCCACGCGAGCGCCCCTCGGCCGCTCGACAGCGCTCCGCGCGCGCGCTCGAGCGACAGCGCGCAACCGTCCACGTCGACGTGGAACGTGTCCTTCGCGAAGCGCGCGGATTCGAGGGCGACGGTCGACTTGACGGCGACGTGTCCGCGGTGGCGATCGAAGGCGATCGCCCATGCCTCGGCGACCGGAGCGAGCGGCGGGCGCGCGAAGATCGTGCTCCGCACCCAGAGCGCCCGGCGCCCATCGGGCTCGTTCGCCTTCAGGAACCAGCTCTCGACGTGGCCCCCCTTGCTCGCGCCCGCGCGGTAGCGCAGCCCCAGCAGCGAAGGCGGCACGCGCATGGGCGCGGTCACGCCTGCCGTCCCTTCGACCTCTCGTCCGCCTCCGGCGCGTCGAGGCGCGCGAGCGCTTCGCGGGTCAGCTCTGGATCGACGGCTTGCGAGGTGAGCTTCGCGATCAGGTCGCGCGCCTCCTTCATCCGGGCGCGACCTGCAGCGACGACCGCGCCGGAAAGGACCTCGCGACGCGAGGACGCGAGCTCGTTCATGATCTCTTTCTTCGCGCGGTCGTGTCCCATGCGCGCCAGCGCGATCCGCGCGTGGAACGGGCAGGTGTCGCGAACGAAGCGCAGGGCGCCCCATGCGCGGCGCTCGAGGTGCGGGACGGCCTCTCGGAGATCGAGCTCGCCGGCGAGCTCCACCGCGGCGCGCTCGTCTTCCTTGTCGGAGGCTTGCCCGCCGAGCTTCTTGCCTTGCACGACGGAGAGGATGATGCGGTCCCCTCGTTCGTCGCCCGACTTTGCGAGGAGGATCGCCGCGACGAGGACGACGTGCGGCGATGCGCTGGACGCGTCGGCGACGATCGCCCGCGCCCGCGCCAGGAGGCGCCCGTCGGGCGCGCGTCCCTCGTCGAGACGCTCCTCGGCGACGCGGAGCGCGATGTGACTGATCGCGTCGTCGGCGTCGCTCGCCGCGTCGAACAGGGCATCGTCGACCTCGGAGGTGTCGAGCCCGCCCTCACGATCGGCCACCCGCGCGAAGGCGATGATCGACTGGTAACGCACCTCGGGCCGCGAGTCCGAGAGCGCCCTCCGCAGGCGAGGCAGCGCACGGGGATCGCCGATCTCGCCGAGCGCGTTGATCGCCATCTGGCGCACGTGTGCAGCGTCGTCCTCGACCGCGACGAGCAGCGCCGTCACCGCCTCGGTCGCCTCGAGATCGCCGAGCGCAACGGCGACGGCGGCCCGCACGCGCGGGTGCTCGTCCGTGAGCCGCTGGACGAGGAGCGGGACCGCACGCGCGCGGACGCTCTCGTCACCGCGGGCGTGGCGGACGAGGTCCTCCACGGCGCCGATGCGAACCTCGGCCTTCGTGCTCGACAGATCGCGCACACTCGCCTCGAGGTTACGTGGCAACAGCGGCGGCCCGAGCATGACGCCTCCTTAGTTCCGTCGCGCCTTGCGCGCAAAGGTTGGGTCGAAAGCACGCCCCGCAGCCATCAAGCTCACGCTCGTCACGAAGACCGCCGCCGCGCCGACCAGGAGCACGTGCGGCGCCCGGAGCATCGCGGAGACGCCTTGATCGAGCACCACTCCGAGAGAGACTCCGTGACGCGCACCGAACCCGACGAACGACAGCGCGGCCTCGCTGACGACGACCGCAGCCGCGGCGGCGCCGAGCTGGACGGCCACGATGCCGAGGAGGTTCGGCACGAGATGACGAACGACGACGCGCGCAGGGGTCACGCCGATCGCGCGCGCAGCCTCGACGAACGCTTGGTCGCGCAGCACCCGGGTCTGCGCGAGTGCGAGGCGCGCGAACGGGGCCCACGCGGTGAGCGCGAAGACGAAGCCGAGGTCCAGCCGCGACGGTGATCGCACCGCCGAGAGGACGACGAGCGCGAGGAGAAACGTCGGGAACGCCTGGACGAGGTCACACGCGCGAGCGACCGCGCGCTCGAGGCGACCACGCGCGACCGCGGCCGCGGCGCCGAGCGGGCAGCCGATCACGAAGCCGACCAGCGCGACGCACACGGCGAGGAGCACCGCACGGAGGCTTGCGTGCGCGACGAGCGCGAGGAGGTCGACGCCGCCCTCGCCGCAACCGAGCGGATGCGCCCACGACGGAGCAGACCACGAGAGCTCCGGCTCGAGCCTCACCGGCGACCGCGCACCAGCCGCGACGAGCGTGGCGACGCCGAGCACGGTCGCGAGCGGAAGGACGCGAAGCGACGGGCCCCTCCGTAGCGCCGCCAGTCCGGCCAGCCCGCTCATCGCCGTACCCGCGGGTCGACCGCCGCATGAATGGCGGCGGCGACCTGCTGCGCGCCCACGAAGAGCGCCCCCGAGAAGACCACCGCCGCCTCGAGGACGGGCAGATCGCGCGACGCATACGCCTCGAGGATCAGCGTGCCGAGCCCGCGTCGTTCGAACAGGCGCTCGAGCACCACGGCGCCGCCGAGGAGCGCGCCGAGCTGCGTGCCGACCACGGTGATGATGGGCCCGATCGACGCCGGCAGCGCGTGGAGCCAGAGCACGCGCGCGTGGCTGCCTCCCTTCGCCCGCGCGACCCCGAGGAACTGCGCGCGAGCGACGTCGTCGAGCGCCGCGCGGGAGACGCGCGCGACATGCGCGGCGAGCGGGAGCGCGAGGAGCCCGCTCGCGAAGACCAGCCCGGCGGCGCCCGCCTCGGGATCGCCGGGGAGCGGAACGACGCGCAGGCGCGCATCGAGCGCGAACGTCAGCACCGGGGCGAACGCGAGCAGCGGCGTCGCGGCGATGGCCGTCGCGATCCGATCCACCCAGTGGCGACGCTCTCCGAGCCAGGGCCCGGCGCCGAGCACGGCAGCCGCGATCCCGATGACCGCGCCGAGGAGCACGGCGAGCGACGCGAGCGAGGCCGTCGGCCCGACCGCGTCGAGCACACGGGCTGCAGCCGACGCGCCCGGACGACGGACGGACTCGCCGAGATCGAGCGTCACGAGCCCGCGGACGAAGCGTGCGTACTGCATCCACATCGGCTCGTCGAGGTGGAGCTTCCCACGCAGCACCGCGCGCTCCTCCTCGCTCGACTGATCGCCGAGGACGAGCGCCGCGGGATCGCCGGGCAGGAGCCGGAGCGCGAGGAAGACCAGCGTTGCGAGCGCGAGGACGACCAGCGCTGCCTCCGCCAGCCGACCGAGCACGGCGCCCGCCACACGCTTCGACTTGGCGAGCCCTCCCCCCGAGCTTCGTGGATCTGCGTGGACTCCGCCCAGCGGAGCTGGGCCCCGTCCACGCCGATCCAAGTCAGCCTCCGTCGGGCACGCCCGAGTCGGGGGACGTCGAGCCGGCATCCGGGAAGAGCGGCGGCGCTCCTCCGTCGGTGCTCGGGGCGGAAGCGTCGATCGGGCTCATGTTCGGCGGCGGCGTCGACAAGCAGACGGCCGGCGGCGCGCCACCGTCCCCGGCCCCGCCGTCCTGTCCCTCGAGCGGGACCGGGAGGCAGGAGCGCTTGCTCTGGTTGCTGTCGAGGATGACCGCGTTCCAGGGGAACGACGTCGGCGACGCGCAGACGTAGCCGTCGCGGCAGTCCCCGTTCGACTCGCACGTCGCCGCACAGAACGACCGCGCGACGCGCGAGCCGAACCGGCCCGCGCGATCGTCGTACGGGCACCCCGGCAGCGCGCTGTTGAAGAGGACGCACGACGCCTCGTCGGCACAGCCGTTCCCCTGGCAATTGAGCTGGGTGCAGTAGCCGCCGGGCTGCGACGTGTCGCAGAGGCGATCGCCGCGGATCGAGCAATCCGTCGAGACCTGGCACTTGTCGCCGATCTCGGGCGTGCAGCCCGCGATCGCCGAGAGCAACGCGAGCGCGAGTCCCGCGGCGACGCCGAGCGCAGAGCCTTGCGCTCGCGAATCGAGTCGCGGGCGACGGAACCAACGGGTGAAGAGGGAGCGAGGACGGAACAAGCGAAGGCTCATCTCTTAGACCTGTTTGGCGTTTGACATCAAGCGCCCCGGACTCTAAAGAGCCGGTATGGCGACCCACATCACCGCAGATTGCATCAACTGCGGCGCTTGCGAGCCCGAGTGTCCCAACGAGGCCATCAGCGAGGGCGACGAGATCTACGTGATCGACCCCGAGCTCTGCACCGAGTGCGTCGGCTTCTACGATCACGAGGCTTGCCAGGCGGTGTGTCCCGTCGAGTGCTGCTTGCCCGACCCGAGCCACGTCGAGGACGAGGCCGTGCTCATCCAGCGCGCCGTCCAGCTGCACCCGGACGACACGGAGCTGAAGGGCCGTGTCGATGAGAACAACTACCCCTCGCGGTTCCGCAAGTAGAGCGCAGGCAGGAGCGCGGGTGTTCTTCCGCGCTCGGTGCGCGCCCGGTCTTGCCCTCGCCCTCCTCGCGGCGAACGCGATTGGCTGTGGTGGCGGCTCGCCGCTGCTCCATCCGGCGCGCACGCTGAAGAGCGGCGATGTCCGCGCGGCCGGCGGCGTGAGCGCGCACGTGGTGCCGGGCTCGCTCGGCGAAGACCTGCGCCGCGCCCGCGACATCGCCGCGCGTGACGCGACCGGGACGAGCTCGCCCGGCGAGCCCGGTCAGAACCCCGACTATGCGAAGGGCGCGCTGGTCACCGCTGCGATCGCGCCAGGCCTCGCCCCCTTCGTCGGCGCCCGCGTCGGCATCGGCAACGCGTTCGAAGGCGGGCTCGCCTACACCGGTCGAGGCGTGCGCGCCGACATGCGCCGCTCCTTCGACGACGGCCCGTACTCGCTCTCGCTCGGGCTCGGCGTGTCGACGGCGCTCTACGGGAGGCAGCAAGGCTCGACACTGCCCAACGTCGATCTCGGCGCGCTCCATGGCTACGGCGCGGATGTCCCGATCCTCTTCGGCTGGGAGAGCCTGAACGGGCTCTACTCGGTCTGGGCCGGTCCACGTGGCGGCTTCGAGTGGGTCTCGGTCGAGACGCTCACGAGCGAGCCGAAGGACATCACGATCGGCAGGTCGCCCGTTCGCCTCGAAGCGACCCGCTGGTACGCCGGCGGCGTGGTCGGCATCGCCACGGGCTTCAACCACGTGCACGTCGCGCTGGAGGCCGCAGTCGCCTACCAGATCGTGAACGGCACCTACAACGCGAACGACGTAGGCATCCGCGGTCTGACGATCACCCCGGCGAGCGCCGTGTGGTGGACGTTCTGACGGCCGGACGCATCGCCGCCCACGCGATCTCCGCGGCTCGAGCCGACGCCGCAACGTGATTCGCGCGCCACTCGTCGCGCCCGCTCGCGCCGACGACGTTCGCGATGCCGAGGACGACCGCGCACCGGACCGGCGCGCCCGGCGCCGTCTGACACGCACGGGCAACACCGTACGCCTCGAGGTGCTCGACCTGCCCGAGCGCCGCGAGCTTCACCGCCAGCACGTCGTCCGTCGTGATGCCGAGCGTGTTCACGATCGTCGCTTCGCGGGCGCCGGCGGCGACAAGCGCGGCGATCATCGATGGGTCGAGCGGGACGGCCTCGGACGCGTACGGCATCGCCGCGCGCTCCTCGACGACAGCCGGATCGACCAGCCGCACGCTCGTCCCGACGACGACATCGCCGATCCGAAGCCCGGAGGACGGCGCCGCCCCGCAGGTTCCGAGGAGGACGACCGTGGATGGCCCGAGCCGCGCGATGCTCCGCGCCACGCCGGCGGTCGTATCCACGAGGCCGATCCCGATCGGCTCGACCTCGAGATCGCACCCGCCGAAGCCGCCAAACGCCGCCTCCCAGTCGCCCGGGTCGGCGCCGTCGTCGTCACGAGCAAGCGCGCGGAATCGCTCGAGCTCGGGCTCCCAGGCTGCGGCAACGAGGATCGGGACGGCACGGTTGGAGCGGGCAGGATTCATACGCTTGGTGGCTTAATGGAGAGGAGTGGCCGGGCGGGGTTGCCGCCTACGGCTCGGCCGTCTACTCTACAGATGTTTATGCGTGTCCCCCTCCTCCTACTTGGCGCCGTCTCGAGCTCGGCCCTCGTCGCCTGTGTCGGCGGCGCTCCCGAGCCGGTGGGCAGCGACCCGACGAGCTCGACGGCCACGGCCATCGTCGTGATCGAGCGCGCGGTCGGGCCGGGGGACTCCATCCGCGGGGATGCGGTCATCGCTCGGTTCGTGCGCGTGCGGCAGGGTGCGGTCGACGATCCCGCCCTTCGCATCGCCGGCGTCGCCGAGGACATTCCGCTCCCGGGCACCTGCTTCGCGCCGAGCGAGAGCTCAGGCGCCGTCCAGGGCGGCCGCTCGGTCGAGCTCCTCGATGTCGGTCAGGTCGTGCTCACGGGCGAAGGCTCGAAGAGCACCGTCCTGCTTCCCCGATCGATGCCCGATCCAGCGGGCGTCGTCTCCGGCGTCTTCTACTCGTCGCGCGCCGCCGATGTGTTCGCCGCAGGCTCGCCCGTCTCGCTTCGCTCGAGCGGCGGTGCGGACCTCGAGGGGTTCTCGGTGTCGGTGACGGCCCCGCGCGACGTCGGCGACGTGCACGTCGCTTCGGTCGCGAACGGCCTCGACGTGTCGTGGGACGCGGCCGACGCCGATGCACACGATCTCGTCTACGTCGACGTACTCTCCCCCGCCCCGCGCGTCGTCATGCGCTGCACGAGCGTCGACGACGGGCACCTGCTCGTCCCGCACGGCTCCATCAGCGGCATCGACGAAGGGCAGCTCGCCGTGCACCGCCTCCACAAGGAGAGCTTCAAGGCGAAGGGGATCGAGCCCGGCGAGGTCCGCTTCGACGTCGCCAAGGTCGTCACGTTCCGCCGTTGACGCGCCGCCCTTGACGCGATGGCGTCATGCCCGATGTCGTCGACGCGACGGCATCCGCGCCGCGAGGATGGCCGATGGCGCTGGCGCGAGCGCCAACCTCTTTGTAGAACCGGAGCCGTGACTTCCGGGCTCCGGCTCTCCTTCCTGGCAGCGTGTGTGCTCGTCGCGGCGAGCGCTCCCGGCCTCGCGCGCGGCCAAGGCGCCGGCGCGCAAACGAAGCCCGCCCCTGCGAAGCCTGCACCGGCAAAGCCGGCTCAGACGAAGCCCGCTCCGGCCAAGCCTGCGACGAAGACGGCCGCGCGCGCGCCGACTGCGAGCGCAAAGCGAGCACAGCCGCAAGTGAAACCGGTCGCGGCCTCGCGCGCGTGGCACGCGCTCCCGCCCGGCAAGACCGCCCCCCTCGACGCCGACGGGCGACCGATGCTCACGCTCCAGGCGCTCAACATGCCCGAGCACGTCACGCTCGCAGCGAGCAGCGAGCGTGGTGGGTTCTCGGCGGAGGACCTCGATCGCGCCGCCCACCTCCTTCGCGATTCGCGGACGGGCAACGAGCACCCGATCGATCCGCGCGTGCTCGATCTCGTCTACCGCATCGCGGTGCACTTCTCCGCGCCGGAGGTACGCATCATCTCGGGCTACCGCACGCCCAAAGGCGGCAGGCACTCGAACCACGGCAAGGGACGCGCGATCGACCTCGTCGTCCCCGGCGCGAGCGACGAGGACGTCGCCCGCTTCGCCCGCGAACAGGGGTTCGTCGGCGTGGGCGTCTATCCCACGAGCGGCTTCGTGCACATCGACGTGCGCGATCGCTCCTACTTCTGGGTCGACAACAGCGGACCGGGGAAGCGCAACCGCACGCGCGGCATCCTCGGCGACCTCGCGACGAAGAGCGATGCTCGAGCCATCGCGCGCGGGGAGCACGGCATCGGGCCTTTCACGATCTCGACCGATGTCGACGCTGCACTCGCAGCCACACGCGCGGACGCCGAGCATGGCGGCCCCGCCGTCGAGGACGACGACGAGGACGAGGGCGCCGTCTCCCCCTGACGACGTCGTAGTAGACTCGGCGCGTGGATCCGGACGTCGCGCAGCTCGCTCGCGAGGAGCGTTTGCTCGAGGCCGCCGAGCTGGCGAGCTCGCGCGGTGACGCTCGTTCGGCGAGCGCTCTGTTCGAGCGTGCATGCGACTTCAAGCGCGCCGCCGAGCACGCGGCGCGCGCAGACGAGTGGGCTCGCGCATTGCCGCTCGCGCTGGATGGGAAATCGGAGGAGCTCGCCGAGCTCGCTCTCCCAAAGCTCATCGCCGACGTCGGTCAGGCCGAGCGCGTCGCGTACCATCTCGAGCGCCGTGGCGATCACGGCTGGGCCGGCCGCCTCCTCGAAGGCATCGGCAAGAAGGTGGAGGCCGCCCGGGCATACGAGCGCGCCGGCGACGCAGTCAGATCGGCGGAGCTCCTCGAGGCCGCTGGCGACGTCATCGGCGCATCGAAGGTGCTCGAGGCCCAGGTCCGACGCGAGCCAGGCAAGGGAGCGCTGCTCGTCGCGCTCGGAGGCTTGCTGCATCGCTACGGCAAGACAGATGCGGCCGTGCGCACGCTCCAGAAGGTCCCGGCCGGTGCACCCGAGCGACGTGCAGCGCTGACGCTCCTCGTCCCCGCCCTCGATCGGCTCGGGCTAGCGCAGGCGCGCGTGGAGGCGGAGGCCGAGCTCTCCGCGCTCGGCGGTCCAGTCGCAACCGAGCCACGAGAGCCGCGCGGCGCTCCGGTCCGCGCGCGCCTCTTCGGTCGCTACGAGATCGTGCGTGAGGTCGCGTCCTCGCCTCACGCCCGCGTGATCGAGTGCGTCGACGGCGTGCGCGGCGAGCGGGTCGCGGTGAAGATCTTCGCTGGCTACGACGCACGCGGAGCGGGGCGCGACGCGCTCGCGCGCTTCGAGCGCGAGGTGCGCGTGCTCGGCACGCTCGACCATCCGAACATCGTTCCCCTGCGGGACTACTTCCCCGAGGGTCCCGCGCTCGTCCTCGAATGGATGACACGCGGCACCCTCGAGCACATGCTCGCGACCGAGCCCCTGACGCCGGCGCGCTCGGTCGAGATCGCCCAGGCCATCCTCTCCGCGCTCGGAGAGGCACACCGCCTGGGCATCATCCATCGCGACATCAAGCCGGCGAACGTTCTCTTCGACGAGGCCGGCGTGACGCGACTGGGCGACTTCGGCGTCGCGCACCTGAGCGATCTCTCCGCGACGGCGACTGCAGGCGTCATCGGCACGCTAGGCTACATGAGCCCGGAGCAACGCGAAGGTCGGCCCGCGACGGTCCGCAGCGACCTCTTCGGCGTCGGCGCCATCCTGTGGGAGATGCTCACCGGCGAGAGACCCGAGGCGCAGCCTGCCGGAGCTTCGACCTGGCGAGCAGGCGCAGGTCCCGACGAGCCGCCGCCGTCATCGAGCGTGGGCGGCGAGGGCCGCGTGCGGCCGAGCGGGAAACATCGCGACCTCGATGCGCGTCACGACGGCGTCGTCTTTTCGCTCGTCGCCGATGATCCGAGCCGACGTCCGGCGGACGCATTCGCCGCGCGCAAGGCGCTCGGCGCGCTGCAATGGCCGGACACCATCGAGCGCGTCGCCGTCGCGCGTCCGGAGCAGAAGATGCCGAGCGAGCGTCCGTCGGGGATGCGCCTCCTTCCGGACGAGACAGGGAGCTCGATCGATCAGTGGCTCGGCCGCCGCGTCGTCAGCGTGCCGCTCGATCCACCGATGCTCGCGCGGGCGTCCGTCTTCGCGCGAGCGGACCATCCCGCGCTCCAGGTCGTGCTTCGTGTCGATCGCCCGGCCCGAGCGATCTGGCTCGCGGTCCCGCGAGGAGCGCCCCTCAGGACCCGCCCCACGCCGGAGCAGTCCGCGGTGCTGCGCGAAGCGCTCGATCGACTCCACGAGCTCGGCGAGGCGCACGGAGCGATCGATGCCGACCACGTGCTGGTCGACGAGTCCGGAAACGTCACCCTCGCGTTCGCACCGCCGCCGGGTCCGACGGCGACGCCGGATCTCGACCGCCTGGCGCTGGCAAAGCTCGGATCGGGCTAAAACTTGCGATCCGGCGCGCGCCGTGGAGGATGAAGGGATGGCAGCAGGCTTTCGTGGCATCCGCTTCACCCTCTCGGCCACCCTCGTCCTCCTCGCGGCTGCGTGCGGCGAGTCGACTCCGCAGCCGAAGGCCGCGAACGCCGCCGCGCCTTCATCGCAGACGGATGCGCCTGCGGAGAGAGCGTCTTCCCCGCCTCAGCCCATCACCTCGCTGAAGCGCGCCGCCGTGAAGGAGACAATCGCCCAGGGCCTCGGCGTCTTCCTCCAGAACGTCACCGTGGAGGACTGGCCGGTGATGCACGCCGGGAAGTTCCACGGGTTCAAGATCCGCACGATCAACGCGCAGTGGGGCATCGACCTCAAGCCCGGCGACGTCGTCACACGCGTCAACGGGATCGTCCCCGAGCGCCCCGAGGAGGCAGACGCCGCGCTCCGGTCGCTCGAGAAGGCGCCCACGCTCAAGGTCGACTACGAGCGCGACGGCAAGGCCAAGACGCTCGAGCTGCCGATCGTCGACTGAAGGCCCGCCGGTCTCGTTGGCTCGAGGCCCGGTGCCCTCCGGGTACGTTCGACCGCGCTCAGGAGAAGCGCGCGGCGACGGCCTCGTACACGCGCTGGTGCACCTCGTCGATGCTGCCCTTGCCGTCGATGATGACGACGCGGTCGTCGGGCATGTGTCGCGCGAGGTCGCGATAGAACTCGGCAAGCGCACGCTGGACCTCGTTCTGCTCGTAGAGCTGCGCCGCCTCGCCACGCACTTCTCGACGGACCGCGGCGATCTCGGAGGGCAGGTCGAGGACGATCGTGAGGTCGGGACGGAGCGCGTGCTTGTTGAGCTCGCGAATCCACTCGACCGCCTTCTCCCCTCCCCGGCCGCTCGAGACGCTCTGGTAGGCGAGGCTGGAGGCGTCGTAGCGATCGGAGACGATGACGCCGCCCTGCGCGAGGAACGGCTCGATGTCCGACTCGACGTGGTCCATGCGATCGGCCGCGAAGAGCAGCGCCATCGTGGCCCAGCCCGGCGCACGCCCGCCCGGGACGATGATACGGCCAGTGAGCACCTGACGAACGAGCGAGCCGATCGGGCCGTCGCTCGGCTCGCGCGTGATCTTCACCGGCGTCTTTGGGGTCTCACGGCGGAGGCGCTCGACGAGCAGCGCGGACTGCGTGGTCGTCCCCGCTCCGTCGATGCCCTCGAGCACGATGAACCGACCAGATCGCTTCTCCATGACGGATGCGCATAACGCAGCTCCCGCCGGACGTCATCCCAGAGCGGGCGTCTCGCGAGGCGGGAGTCTGCCGGGACGAGTGACCGGTCGACGCGCCGCCGTCGGCTCGGTCGAGCCCCTAGCTGGACGGCAAAGCGCCGGGCGGTGACGGGTCTTCTCCGAGCACGATGTTGTCGATCAGGCGCGTCGCGCCGACACGGCACGCCAGCGCGAGGAGGACACGGTCGGGCGTCGTTGCGTCATCGGGAAATGGCTGGATGGCGTCGGGATCGGCGACGGTGACGTAGTCGACCGAGGTCGCGATCGGCTCGACCGCCCCGAGGGCGAGCTTGCGGAGGGCTCCGGCCCGGCGCTCGCCCTGCTCGAATGCGCGGGCGGCGGCGGCCAGGCCGCGCGAGAGGCCGAGCGCCCGCTGCCGCTCCTCGGGCGAGAGGTAGGCGTTACGCGAGCTCATCGCGAGGCCGTCGGGCTCACGAACGATCGGGTGACCGACGACCTCGACGGGGAAGAAGAGGTCGCGCGCCATCCGCCGGATGACCGCAAGTTGCTGGAAATCCTTCTTTCCGAACACGGCCACCGACCGCCCGACGAGCGAGAACAGCTTCGCAACGACGGTGGTTACCCCCTCGAAGTGGCCGGGGCGGTCTGCTCCGCAAAGATGGGTGGTCAGGTCATCGACCCGGACGCGCGTGCGTTCGCCGGGGACGTACATGGCATCGGGCTCGGGCGCGAAGACGACATCGACTCCCTCGAGCTTCCGGACATCTCCTTCGAGATCGCGCGGATAGCGCGCGAGGTCCTCGTTCGGACCGAACTGGGTCGGGTTCACGAAGATCGAGCAGACGACGAACGACGCGCGCCTCCGCGCCTCCTTCACCAGGGCGAGGTGCCCGGCGTGGAGCGCGCCCATCGTGGGCACGAAGCCCACCTCGAGCCCGCGCGCCCGGGCCGCGTCGCACGCCTTCCTCAGGTCCAACGGACTGTTCAGCTCTATGGCGCTCGGCATCGGGGGACATGCTAAACATGTGCCTCCAATGCGTCGAGAACCGTCCTCGCTCTCTCGCGTCGCTTCCGGCCTCTCCGTCGCGTGCGTATCGACCATGGTCGTGCTCGGCGGCTGTGGCAGCCGCGGTCCGCTCGACGAGGCGACCAACGTCGTCCTCGACGCTGCGCCGGAGGCCGAGCCAGAGGTCATCGACGCGAGCGAGGCCGAGGCTCCGGTCCGCGACGCAGGTCGCGAGGGCGGCCCGGTCGCCTGCGGGGTCTGCGTCCTCACGACGTGCGGGGACAAGATCCTCTCGTGCATCCAGTCGGACGGGTGCCGAGCCGTCTTCCAGTGCGTCGCGACGACGTGCCTCGGCGGAAACGGGGGCGGCAACGGCGGCGGGCTCAACCCCGTCTGCCTCTTCCAATGCGCGGGCGAAGACCCTGCCGGCGCGCTCGCCGTCCTCGGCGTCTTCCAGTGCATCACCGGCGAATGCGGCCCCGACTGCGGTTCGCTCCTCGGCGGCCTCGGCGGTCTGGGCGGAGCCGGGGGTAACGGCGGAAACGGCGGAAAGGGCGGAAAGGCCGGAAACGGCAAGGGAATGCCGGAGGAGCTCCGCGAGATCTTCTCCCCGTGGCCCGAGCTCTTCACGCCCGTTCCCGAGGTCCGACCCTCGACGCCGGTCGCGCCGAAGACACACTGAGACGCTGGTTCGCCGCGATCGAGAGAGTTGACGGCGAGCACTCGACTGCGCGAACGTCCCGCCATGGGTTGGGAGGGGGCATCGCTCCATGGGGATCGAGCGCGTCGCCGCATGGCGACGGCGCTCTCGTTGTTGGTCGGAGCGTTCCTCTGCGCGAGCGCGGCTCGTGCTCAGGTTCCGGGCGAAGAGATCGCGCGGCGGGCGTTCGAAGACGGCGTGGCGCTCGAGAAGAAGGGAGACTTCGCCGCGGCGCTCGCGAAGTTCAAGGAGTCGGAGCAGATCAAGGCGACGCTCGGCAACCGCTACCACAAGGCGTATTGCCTCGAGATGACGGGCAAGCTCGCTGCAGCGCTGATCGAATACGAGGTCGTCGACAAGGCCGCGCGCGAGTCGAACAAGACCGACCTCGTCGAAGCAACGCGCCTTCGCCTCGAGCCGCTGCGCACGAGGGTCCCGCAGCTCTCCCTCCAACTCGCGGCGCAGATGCCGAAGGAGACCGAGGTCGCGCTCGATGGTACGCCGGTCTCGCCTGCCCTCCTCGACGGCAAGCGGTTCCGGCTCGATCCCGGAGACCACGTCGTCACCGCGCGCGCCGCCGCTCACGAGAGCTTCACGAAGCGCTTCACCGCTGCGGAGAGCACCGTTACGTCCGTCGAGATCGTCTTGCAGACCGCGAACGCCGCGACGTCGACCGACGCGCGAGCCAAAGGCGTGGATTCGGCGAAGGAGCCACTGGCCGAGCCTCCGCGAGAGCGCTCGATCGCGCTGCCTCTCCTGACGACCGTCGGGGCGGTCGTGCTCGCCGCGGGCGGCGTCGCCTCGTTCGTGATCGCCGCTGGCGAGAGCGACAACCTCGAGAAGGTTTGCGCCCTCCAGCCGAGGCCGGTGTGCGAGGGTGACAGGACACCGCCGCGCGCGTTCGACGCTCTGGCGCTCGGGAGCTGGATCGGCGCCGCGGGGCTCGCAGCGCTCTCGGTCGTCCTCTGGACCTCGTCCCCGAGCTCGAGCTCGTCGCAAAGCGCATCCAACGTGCGCGTGCTCGCTCGCTCGTCCTGGCTTGGACTGGAAGGTCGGTTCTGATGCGATCGTTCGTTCGAATCGCCATGACGACAGCCTTCGCGACGAGCGCGCTACTCGGCGCCGCGGCGTGCGTCGATCTCTTTCACTCGACCGACTTCCCCACGCTCTGCGCCTCCGATGCCGAGGCATGCGAGGCCGAGGCGAGCTCGAGGGGCGACGCCCGAGCGCCGGAAGCCTCGGCCGAGGCCGCGGCGCCGATCGACTTCTGCAGCAACTCGCCGTCCGAGGCCCGAAGGGTCGCGGAGCGAGCGTGCGGGTACCTCGGCGCGTGCCTCGGTACGACGGAAGACAGCAACTTCGGAGCGTGTTTGATCCGCGCGCTTGCGGCCTACGACTGCTCGTTCAACCCATCGCTTCGCCCGCGCGGCGAGCACGAGCTCCTGTGGGATTGCCTCTCGAGGGTCGAGTCGTGCGACGGCGTTGCGCTCTGCGTCTTCGGCACGAAGGCGCCTGGATGCCCGAGCGGCATCACCGATCCGACTCCGTTCACGCGGTGCAACCAGCAAGACGGCTCTGTCGTGCTCCAGTGCGGACCTTCGACGACCCCGCGCGGCATGACCCCGTGCGCGCTCCGTGGACGGACGTGCACCGACCTCGACGAGTCCCCGAGCATCTGCACCGGCAAGCGAGGCGGGAGCTGCACCGTGACTCCACGATGCGACGGCACCTCCGCCGTCACGTGCAAGTCCGCCGGCGGGATCGACTCCGACGAAGGGACCGACTGCGCGGCCTACGGCGATGGACGCTGCGCGCGCGATGACGCGGGCGTGGCATGCGCGCCTCCCGCGAGCGCAGGCGCCTGTGCGCTCGGAAAGACGTCCGAGGTGCGCTGCAGCGACGCGGGCACCTTCGCGGAGAGCTGCGTCGACGGCCGCGCGGTGATGTTCAACTGCGCGGGGATCGGGCTGGGCTGCAGCGCAGCGGGCGTCTCGACGACCGATCCGATCAGCGCGTGCAAGAACCTCGACGCCGGCTCGGCCTGCGCCACGACGGCCGATACATGTAGCGGCGGCAAGCTCGAGAGCTGCGCGCAGGGTCAGACGTTCACGCTCTCGTGCGCAAACGTCCCCGGCCTCGGCGCCTGCGTCCAGCCGACCAACGGCCGTGCGCGCTGCAGCGCCGACTGAGCGGAGCACCGAGAAGACGAAAGGCGGGAAGGATCACCGCGCGATCCGTCCCGCCTTCGTGTTCCTCCCGCCGCGCGTGCGACGCGAGCCTGCGCGCTACTTGTCGCCGAACGAGCTGGCGCTCTCGAGCTGCGCCTTCTGAAGCGCCTCGAGCGCCTTCTTCGTCTCGTCGTCCGTATCGCTGCCGCCCTTGCCCGCCTTCTTCGCGGTCTTCTTCGGAGCGGGCTCCTCGTCAGCCGGAGCCGGCCTCGCCACGGGCTTCGCAGCCGGCGGCGGCGACGCAGGCGTAGGCTTCCACGCGACCGCCGGACGAGCCGTGGCCGTGGCCGGCGGAGGCGCCGGAGTCGCCACCGGCTTCGGAGCCGGCGCGGACGGCGGTACAGCGACCGGGGCGAACGCAACCCCCTGCGTCGGCGCGGGAGGAGTGGTGGCGGTGGTGGCGGTGGCGGCGGCAGGCGCAGCGGCGACTGCAGGCTGCTCCGGTGCGGCGACTTCAGGAGACGCGACCGGCGGAGGCGCGACGGGGCTCGCGCCGATCAGGCCGGGCGGCGGAGCCTCGGGGCTCGCCACCGGAGGAGCAGCCTGGGCGTTCGCCGTGCTCGCGGCATTCTCCGTCTCCGGAGCAGCGGCCGGAACCGGTGTCGGCTGCATCGGAGCAGCGGGCTGCGCCGCCGCCTTCGGCGCCTTCGACGGGTCCACGAATGACGCCGTGGTGTCGGCGACGGAATCGCTGCCCTGCATCACGGCGACCGCCGCGACACCGACGAAGAGCCCGCACGCGAGGAGCGCGATGGCCCACGAGGTCGCCGGACGCCCCGACACCTTGTGCCCCGACGTCACCGCCGTGGCGGGCGGATCCGAGTAGGGAGCCTGCGGCGTCATGAAGTGGGCGGGCACCGCCGCCGACATCGCGACGCCGGGAACGCTAACCGATGCGCTCGGCACCGGACCGTAGTTCGTGTGCGGACCGTAGTTGCCGCCGGGCGACGACATCGGGGCGCTCGGCGCCACGTTGAACGTGACCTGCCCTCTGCTGCTGCTCACCGGAGGCGCGAAGTTCGCCGGCGGCCGGTGGCTCGGCGGGCCCTCGAAGGGCGCGGTCGGCATCACGCGATCGAGCCCGCGCGACGTCGAGGGCGTGAGGCCGATGAACGGCGTCCGCGGCGGGTCCGTGACGTTGTGGAAGTCACCGCTGTCCTCGAGGAGGTCGGACGGCGGGCCGGGCAAGAGCTGGTCACGTCGGCTGCTCGTACTCGCGCGCGCCGACTCGAGCGTCGCCTTGATCACCGCAGCCGGGGAGATCGACGCGGTGCTCGCCTGCGGGCCGAGGCTCTTCACGCTCGACCGCTTGACGATCTTCGGCGCGCCGCGAACGACGGTACGGCCGTCATCGTCATCGTCATCGTCGTCCGCCATCAGCTGCTGCGACGACGGCGGCGGCATGCTCGGCGGGGGACGCATGCTCCCCGGCGCCGGACGGATGCTCACCGGCCGCGAGCGCGGCGGCGCGACCGTCGCGGGTCGACCCGCTGCAGGAAGCGGCGAGCTCGGAAGCGACGCCGTCAGCGATCGGTCGAGCAGCGTCGTCATCTCGTCCTCACCTGCGGACGGCGCCGGCGGACGCATCGCCGCGGGCGGCGGGACGCTTCGCTTCACATGAGAAACAGGCTTCCCCCCTTCGCTGACCGGCGACTGAACGAGATCGTCTTTCGTGATGACATCACCGTCATCACCTCGTCCAGGGCGCTTCGTGAAGGGCAGCATGATCCTCCGCTGATCCTGTGGTCACCCGATCCATGCAGAGGCCGGACCAGGAAGTGACGAGCCTCCTTCAAAAGTATCACTTCGTTCGCCGTCGAAAAACGATTGTTCTTCCGTGCGGTAGGTACGAAGCACACATGGCTCGATTCGGCCCGACGGGCCCGGCGCTCCCCCCGCGCCACCGCGACCGGGCTGGCAAGAGCCAGTGCCGGGGGTCCATTGATCCACCCCTGATCTGCCCTCACTGCGCCGCAGTGAGCGCAAACACCGACCCGGTGTCCACCAGCCAGGCCGCTTCGAGCTGAAGCGAAGCACGCTTCGGTCGCGCACACCGCGCGCTACCCGCCTACACGGTCGAACGCGCCGCGAGCGCCCCGGCACGCGAGCAGAGATCGCGAGGCTGCGACCGGCGGCGCGACCGAATCAGCGCGTGAGGAGGACCACGAGGCCACCGCCCACGACGAGCGCTGCGAGGCCGACCGCGAGAGGGATGAGCCAGGGAGGACGGCCGCCGACGTCGAGGCCCGGGATGCCCGCGGGTTGCACGTCGTCGTGGCGCCCCTGCTGGTGCTGCATCGACTGCTGCCCCTGCATGTACGGATGCGCGGGCGCGTGCTGCACGGGCGCGGGGTTCGTCATGCGGTTGGTGCCGCTCGGCCCCGTCATCGGCGCGGCGAACGGATCGGCGCTCGCCTCCAGCGCGGGCGCGGGTCGAGGAGCGCGCGCCGGCGCTCGCGCGAGCCCTTCGGCGACGAGCCGCTTCAGCTCCGCCTGCGGGGTGCGGGCCCATGCACGGTGATCGCCCTCGAGACCGTATGCGCGCCCGACCGCGGTCGCGAGCTCGCCGACGGACTTCGTGCGGATGTTTGGATTCTTCGCGAGCGCGAGCTCCATCACATCGTCCATCGCCGCGGGGATCGGGTACTTCGCGCCGGCGCTCTTCGTGCTCGGCGGATCCGGATCCTTGGTGAGAATGGAGAGGAGGATCGACGGCCCGTTGTTGCCGGTGAACGGGACGGTGCCGGTGAGGCACTCGTAGGTGATCGCGGCGAGCGCGAAGACGTCGGCGCGCGCGTCGAGCGTTTCGAGGCCCTGCGCCTGCTCCGGCGCCATGTAATACGGCGAGCCGATCGTCGTACCGAGGACGGTGAGCTTCTTCGCGTCCTTGTTCTTGTCCTTCACCGATCCGAAGTCGAGGATCTTGACGACGTCGCCCTCTCGGGTGCCGCACAAGAACAGATTGTCCGGCTTGAGATCGCGGTGAACGACCTGGCGAGCGTGCGCTTCGTCGAGACCGATCGCGACGTGCGCCAGCATGCGGATGATCCGCTCGGGCGGGATCGTCTTCTCGCGCTTGAGCACGAAGCGAAGCTCCTCACCGTCGAGGAACTCCATCGCGAGGAGCCAGACGCCCTGCGTGGGGTCGCGCTGGAAGTCGAGCACCTTGACGATGTGATCGTGCGGGAGCGTGCTCGAGATCTCGTACTCGCGCTTGAAGCGCTCGAGGCTCACCTCGTCCTTCGCGACGTCGTCGTGAAGCACCTTCACCGCGACGCGCGTCTGCGTCTGCTTGTCGATGCCCTCGTAGACGCGCCCCATCCCGCCGTCGGCGACCACGCGGCGAATCTCGTAGCGATCGCAGAGCTTCATCCCGAGCCGAGGGTCGTCCCCGGCCGGGATCGGCACCAAGCTCGCGAACTGCAGCGCGCTCCCGTCCGCCGGGCAGAAGCCCGCGTCGTCGGGAAAGACGCGCATGCATGCGGGGCAGCTCTTCATGGCAGCCGGGCCTCGTGGCCCGTCAGTCTACCTTCGTGGCTTGCTGCGGGGCAGCGAAGTAGATGATCCGGTTGCAGGACGGGCATTGCTCGATGAGCGGCTCGCGACGCAACCGATGATAGAGCTGCGGGGGCAGCGCCATGTTGCACTTGTTGCACGTGCCGTCCGAGGTCTGCGCGATCGCCGCCCCGCGCCGCCCGCGAATCATCTCGTAGCGACGATAGAGCACCGGCGGGAGGCGCTTGACGATGAGGTCGCGTCCGCCACCCCTCGTCTGCCGGTCCGACTCCAGCTGAGTGACCTTCGCCTGGATGTCACCCTCTTTGGCGGCGAGCTCCTCGGTGAGCCCCTTGTGCTCGGCCTCCGTCGCCTCGAGCTGCGAGCGGACCGGAGCGGTCTCGGTGTCGATGCGCTGGATCTCGTCCTCGCGATCGCGCACGAGCTTGCGGAGCTCCTCGAGCTCGCGCTGCGCCGCCTGACTCTCGCGCTCCGTCCGGGACCGATTCAGCTTCTCGCGTGAATGCTCGATCTGCTGGGTCATCGTGCGGATGTCGAGCTGCAACTCGTGTCGCTGCTTGTCCGCTGCACCTACGGTGGTGCGGTCCACCTGTAGTCTCTCGTCGAGCTCTTTGAGGCTCTCCTTGAGTCCTCCGAGGACTCCCCGCTCTTCAGCGAGCTTCTCCTCGAGAGTCTTCACCTCGGCGTCCATTACCGCCAGCTCTTCCAACGCGCGGATCTGGTCCACGTTGCTCAAACGTGTGCTCCTTCTTCGTAGCTCCGGCAGCAGGGCCACCCCGCTTCCGTACCGCCGTTCATGTGTAGGCCCACCTGGGTTCGAACCAGGACAAGCCCGGTTATGAGCCGGGAGCTCTGACCGATTGAGCTATGGGCCCCGGTCCCTCGACGCGGACGCGCTATCGAATCGGTCGACTTCGCTCCTCGTCGAGTCACGGCGGAAAAGCTAGTCGAACGACGGGCGCGGGGGAAGAGGCACGTGCTTTGCCTCGGCCGCCTCACTTGCCAGGGCCTTGGCGCGCAGGTTCGGTCGGACAGGCGAATCGTCGCAGTTCGGGCCGAACGCGCTGCGCAGGGGTGCCTTCGCTCTCCGACGACGCGCCGACGAGGGCGTACAGGATGTCGGGCGGAGCAGCGGCGAGGACGCGCGCTCCGTCGAGCAAGGGCTCCGTCGTGGGGGGTGCCGCCGCGACGAGGCCCGCTGCGAGCAGCGGCGTCATGTGCGTCCGATCGGTGGTGTCCGTCCATGCGAGCCACCGGGCGCCTTCGGCTGGCGAGGTGGAGGGCACGAGCTCCGCGAGCGTGGTCCCCACGCCGCCGTCCACGACGTCCGATGACTGGATCGACTCGCCCTTCTCACCCGCGACGAGGTAGCGGACGATGCGCGCGCCCGCGCCCTCCGCGGAGGCGAGCTCGTCCTGCACCATCACCGCGAGATCGGCTCCGTTGCGAGCGAGCTCGAAGGCCGCGACCCTGCCCTTCTCCGACGTGATGCGCCGCACCGGCCCCGCCGCCTCGCCGGTCGCGGTGAGCGGCACGACCTCGACCCAACGGAACGCTCGCTTCTCTCCCGGACCTTCGACGGCGTACGCCTCCTCTTCGGCGCGACGCGCGAGCCAGCCGAGCCAGAAGCCGCCGCCGGGACGCGGGACGAGCCGCGGCGACTCTGCATCCGAGGACTCCGGCGAGGCCACCCGGCGCGCCTCCGAGCCCAGGACCTGCACCTTCACGAACCCGCGCCCCTCGAACGACGGACCGCTCGCTGCATCGGCCTTCGTCGGCGCGTCCTCGTCCCACGCCGCGAGCCCGACGCCCGCGTCGTTCCACGCGATGTCGAACGCCAGGGACTCGTCGGCCTGCTGGAGGACGGTCGCTTCCAGCTTCCCGACCGCGCTCGGCTCGAGGCGAGCGATCCGGAGCTCACGCAGCTTCGCTCCAGCGTCACTCGGTTGACGGGCGAAATAGGCGACGTAGGCGGTGGTCCCGTTCCACCGGGGAGACGGCGGAGGATCGTCACCGAGAGGCGGTCCGACGTCGACGATGCTCGACGTCGTCAGATCGAGCGAGGCACGCATCACCGACGCAAGCCGCTTCTCGCCGTCGACGCGGATCACACCAGCGAGCAATCCGCCGGTGCCGATCGCGACGTCGCCGACGGTGATGTCTTCACCGGGGATCGCGAGGCGCTGGGCCTCCGCACGGCAGCGCGGCAAGGACTCCGCGACGACGCCGGGCGCGGAGGACGAAGCCGCTGCAGACGACGAGGGTAACGCCTCGCCCGCATCTCCGTTGCGGCACGATCCGCAGGCAAGAAGGCCTGTGCAGAGTGCAGCGATGCCGAGCCCCGCCCTCGTCATCGACTCAGGCCTTCGCCGTCGTGAGCGCGGGCTCGCTCTCGAGGAAGCCGTCGACGACCTCGAGCGCGAGCTCGTAGCGCTCGAGCGGCGGCATGATGTACGCGCCGGCGACGCGCGAGCGGACCGCGGCGAGCATCTCGCGCGCGATGGCGACGCCTTCCTTGCGTGCCTGCGCGCCGGAGCCGGCCTTGCGCATCCGCTCCCGCACGGCCTCCGGGACCTGCATGCCCGGCACCTCGTTGTGAAGGAACTCCGCGTTGCGGTAGCTCGCGAGCGGCAAGAGGCCGACGAGCACCGGCAGCCCGAGCGGCGCGATGTCCTCGAGGAACTTCTCGAGCACTGCGGGATCGTAGACCGGCTGGGTCATGACGATCTGGGCTCCCGCCAGCTTCTTCTGCTTCAAGCGCGCGAGCTCGCGCTCGTAGTTGAGCGCCGCCGGCTCGGCGCCGGTCGCCAGGACGAAGCGCGTCGCGCCCCCGAGCGCCTTGCCCCCGGGATCGATGCCGTAGTTCAGGCGTGCGGCGAGCTTGAGGATGCCGATCGAGTCGAGGTCATACACGGCCGACGCGTCGGGGAAGTCACCCATCTTCGGCGGATCGCCGGTGACGATGACGAGGTTCTTCACCCCGAGCTCGTGCGCTGCGAGCAGGTGCGCGAGCGTGCCGAGAAGGTTTCGGTCGCGGCCGCAGACGTGGAGGATCGTCTCCATCCCGCACTGCTCCTGCACGCGCATCGCCATGGCGACGTTGCCCATGCGCGCCTGCGCGCGGGCGCCGTCGGCGATGTTGATCACGTCGACGCCGCCGGCCTTCAGCATCTTCGCCGCGCCGATCGCCTTCGCGAGATCGAGACCGACGGGCGGGTTCACCTCGACGGAGACGACGAACTGGCCGCGCGCGATCTTCGCCGCGAGGTCGCTCCGATCGGCGAATGGAACGCATTTGGCTGAGCTCGGCGACTCGGGCGGGTCGGCCGACCAGGCCTCGAACGACTCTCCGGCTCGGATGACCGCGTCCGACTCTCCTTGCGCCGTCGCGCCGCGCTCGGCCGCGCCGGCCATGCGCGCCGCCGCGGCGATCCGCCGGACGTGGTCCGGGGTCGTGCCGCAACAACCGCCGACGAGCTTCACGCCGAGCTTGAACATGCGCCGGGCGTAGACGCCGAAGTACTCCGACGTCGACACGTAGACGAGACGCTCGTCGACGCGACGCGGGAGGCCTGCGTTCGGGACCGCCCACACGGGGATGCCGAGCTCGAGCATCGGGGTGATCGCCTCGAGGACGTTCATCGGGCCGTCGCAGCAGTTGACGCCGACGACGCTCGCGCCCCACTCGCGCATCAGCCGCGCGATCTCCGCCGAGCTCGTCCCATCGGCCATGCGGCTCCGCTCGTCGACGGACGCGGATGCGATGACCGGGATCTTGCCCCCGGCCGCCGCGACCGCGCTCTCGATCGCGATCCGGAGCTCGTTCGTCTGCCGGAACGTCTCGACGAGGATGCCGTCGACACCGGAGTCGACCAACACGCTCGCCTGCTCGTGGAGCGCAGCGCGGACCTTCGAGAGGTCATCCGGCAGGGCCTCGCCGAGGAAGTAGCCCGACGGTCCGAGCGCGCCGACCACGAACGCCTTCGCGCCGGCGGCGTCGCGAGCGACCTTCACTGCCGCCTCGTTGAGCTCCTTCACCTTCGTGGCGAGCCCGTACTTCTCGAGGCGCATCGCGTTCGCGCCGAACGTGTTCGTCTCGAGCACCTGCGCGCCGGCGCGCACGTAGTCCTCGTGGACCTTACGGATCACCTCGGGTTTGGAGACGCAGAGCTCCTCGAGGCACGCATTGTGGAGAATGCCACGCTCGAAGAGCTGCGAGCCCATGGCGCCGTCGACGACGAGCGGGCCCCCTTCGAGTGCTTCGAGCAGCCTGGCCATGCTGCGGGAAGTAGCGCGCTCTGCACGCGAAACGCAAGCAGGGATCCGCGGCCCGGCCCCGTCGCCGAGGCTCCTCCACGTCGCCTTTGCGGGCGCGAGCGTGCCCCCACCCCTCTATTAGCTGCCGCTAGCTGCCGCCGGGCGGCCGATGCGGGCCCGCAGCACCACTATCGCGTATATAGTCGCCAGGGGATGGTCGACACGAAGCGCGCCGAAGGCGCACCTCTGCCGGTGCTTGGGGCGACCACTGCGGGTGGTTGGGGCGCAGCCCCGAGCTCGTCGCTCGCCGAGCTCACCCGTGCGCTGCCGGACATCCGCTCGAGCAGCGACCCGGCCGATCGCGTCGCCTATGCTCGAGACCTCTGGCCTCGCCACCACCTCGCGGTGAGGGCCGGCAACGTCGCCGAACACCGCCCCGCCGGCATCGTGTGGCCCGAGTCGACCGAGGAGGTCGCGCGGATCATCCGCTGGGCTCACGACACGGAGACGCCCGTCGTCCCGTTCGGGGCAGGCAGCGGCGTGTGCGCGGGCGTGCTCCCGACGAAGCGGATGATCGTGCTCGACCTGAAGCGAATGGCGCGGTGGCGCCGGCTCGACGAGCGCGCACGCACGCTCGACGTCGAGGCCGGTCACATGGGCTTGCCGCTCGAGGAAGACCTGAACCGGCGTGGACTCACGCTCGGGCACTTCCCCTCCTCCATCCTCTGCAGCACCGTCGGCGGATGGGTCGCGGCGCGGAGCGCGGGTCAGTGCTCCGGCAAGTACGGCAAGATCGAGGACATGGTGCTCGCGCTCGAGTGCGTGACGGGCACCGGCCAGATCGTCACTCTCCGTCATCGCACGAGCGGCCCGAACCTCGTCCCGCTCGTGGTGGGGAGCGAGGGCACGCTCGCGGTGGTCACGAGCGCGACGCTTCGCCTCCATCCGAAGCCGCCGCGGCGCGCCTTCGCGGCGTTCTCGTTCCCGACGACCGAGCACGGCTGGGAGGCGATGCGCGCGATGTTCCAGGCCGGCCTCCGGCCCGCGGTCGCGCGCCTCTACGATCCGTTCGACGCGATGCTCGCGCGACGAGGCGCAGTGAAGAAAGGCGGCGCCGACTCCGGCGGGACACCCGGTCTCGGAGCAGCGGCATTGCGCAATCTCCTCCGCCGGCCCGGCGCGATCAACGAGCTGCTCGAGGGGTCGTTCGGCAGCGCCGTCCTCGGCGGCTCGCTCCTCATCGTGATCTTCGAGGGCGAAGGCGATGCGCCGGACCAGGATCTCGACCGCGCGCGCGCGCTCCTCGAAGGACCGGCGATGAAGGCGCGCTACGAGGGCGAGGGCCCGGCGCAGAAATGGCTCCTTCACCGATACTCGGTGAGCTACCGGCAGGCGCCCGTGTTCGCGGCCGGGCTCTTCTCCGACACGATGGAGGTGGCAGCGCCGTGGTCGAAGCTCGGCGCGCTCTACGACGGCGTGCGTCGCGCGCTCGGCGCCCACGTGTTCGTCATGGCGCACATGAGCCACGCCTACCCGGACGGCTGCTGCATCTACTTCTCGTTCGCAGGCACTGCCGGGTCGGCCGAGCCGGGGCGCGAGGGCTGGGACGCGCGCTGCGAGGCAACGTACGATCGCGCCTGGCGTGCCGCGCTGGCGGCGGCGGTCGAGGCGGGGGGCACGGGCGCGCACCACCACGGCGCTGGACGCTCGAAGGCCCCGCGCCTCTCTTCGGAGCTCGGCGACGCCGGCGTCGCCACGGTGAAGGCGCTGATGCGAGCGTTCGATCCGAAGGGGATCTTGAACCCGGGAAATCTCGTCCCGGACGCTCCGACGCCCTACGTCGACGACGCGCATCCGAAAGCGGTGGTCGAATGAGCTTCGAGATCGATCACGCGAGCCTTCTCGTTCGTGTTCCCGGCGCTGCTACGCTTGCCTCGATCGAGCGTGCGCTCGCGAGCGCGGACCTCACGCTCGGCATCGACATCGCTGACCTCTCCGTGGGCGACTGGCTCGCTCGCGGCGCACCGGGAGCACCGAGCTCGTTCGCCGACCCGGCCGATCATCTCGTCGCAGGCCTCACCGCCACACTGGCGAACGGCTCGGCCACGATCGACGTTCGCCCGTCACCGCGGCGCGCGGTCGGCCCCGATCTCGTCGCGCTGCTCGTCGGCTGTCACGAACGTTTCGCGTCGATCGATCACGTCTGGCTGCGCGTCCACCCGAAGACCGGCGCCCGCCGCGTCGCGCTGCCCACCGAGCACCTCGATCTCGATCCGCCCGTCTCGAGCGAGGAGGCCGCGCTCCTCGACGCGATCGCACGCGAGCTCGCTCGTCAGGCGGAACACGAGGAAGAGAGAGATTGAGCGGGAAGGTCGGAAGGAAATATTCAATGATCCTTCCCGTCTTCCCGCCTTCCTGTTCTCTCGCTCGTTCGCCGAGCGCGTGAGCTCGAGCGAGAGACCGCGTTCGTGGCGCGGGCGCGCAGCCGGGGCGAACGCGCGCGACGAGGCGTCTGCGACGACGGCGGGACGTGCGAGCTCGAACAGGAAGGAGGAACGACCGGATCGGAATTGATCAACGATCCTTCCCGCCTTCCCGCCTCCGTGTTTCCTCGCTCGTTCGCCGAGCGAAGGAGCTCGAGCCGGAACGCGAAGTGAAAGAGAGCAGAGCGCGGCGCTTCACCCGTTCACCTCATCACTCGACGCTGAGGCTCGCGGGTTGCCGCACGGGGCATTGCATGAACAGGCCGGTGCCGTTCGTCCGAACCAACGTCGCGTGCGCGCTCTTCGCGGTCACGTCGCTGTGGCTCGCGTCCTGCGGTGACGACGGCGTCAACTGCGAGATCGACGCAGTCTTCACGGATCAGCAGCAGGCCGAGATTCGGCGAGCCGCCGACGACTGGAACAAGCTCACCGTCCGCGACGTGACGTTCGCGCCCGAGGGCGAGGGCGACTGGCTCATCCTCCCCGCCTCCGTGACGCTGAACCGCCTCGGATACGCGCAGCGGAAGCGGCGCCTCATCCGAATCAACCCCGTCACTCCGGACGAGCAGATCTATGCAGTCGCGCTCCACGAGCTCGGACACGCGCTCGGTCTGGGGCACGTCCCCAAGGGCGTCATGGATCCGGATCGACAGACGATCGTCTTCAGCGACGAGGACATGGCCGAGTGCCGGCGCGTCGGCGCATGCCCGGATTGATTGGTCGCGGCGCCGGCCCGCGCGTCAGGCGCTCCTGGGCTTCGGGCGCGCGTTCCAGACACGCGTCGAGAGCGCGAGCCCGATCACGGCGGCGGGGACCATGACCGCCGGCCAGGTCCACCAGTTGCTCGCGTCGCCCTGAAGGGCCTTGCTCGGAAGGACCCTCCCCAGCACGAGCGCCTCGATGGCAGTGCCGAGGTAGACGCAGCCGTCGATGATGCCGACGACGATACCGACGTTCTTCTTACCGCCGAAGTCCATGCTCGCGGTGCCGGAGAGCATTCCGTGCACGCCGATGATCGCGAGCGTCATCACCACCACGACCCAGCCGATCGCGCCCGTCGAGAGCGCCGGGAACATGAGGAGCGAGCCGACGATCATCACCGCGTAGAGCACACCGGCGACCGGGCCGCGACGCGAGCCGAAGACGCGATCGGAGATCAGCCCCGCAACGACGCCGCCGGTGATGCCGGCCATGCAGTTGAGCATCCCCCAGTGGTCGTGCACGAACTCGCGCGGCAGCGCGGCGAGCGCAGCCGCGGCGTCCGGTGCGGCCGCGGCCGCCTTCTTCATCGTCGGCGAGGCGGCGCGGTGCGTCTCCTCCGCGAACGTCTGGTAGTACTGGAGGATCGCGTTGCGGAGGTATCCGCTGCAGAACTCGATCGCCGCGATGGTGATGATGGCGGGGTTCTTCACCATCTTCAGCGCGACCTGGGCGAGCGGCAGACGCGGGCCATCGTCGCCCGAGGAGGCGTCGCCGAGGTCGAAGTCCTTGTGCCCGGCCTCGCCCGGCGTGTCGCGGACGAGGATCAGGTCGAGAGCCGCGAAGACCGCGAGGATGCCAGCGGGGATGAAGAACACCCACTGCACGCTCGTCTTCTCGACGATGAACTTGCACCAGTCGAACGCGAAGTAGAGGCCGAGCGAGATCAGGATCCCGAAGATGCCGCCGAAGGTCCCTCGCTCACGGAGGTGGAACCACGCCGCGTTCACCTTGACGATGGCGACCGCGCCGAAGCTCTGGAAGTACATGTTCGCGGCGTAGAGGAAGCTCAGGATCGGGACGAGCCCCGCCTGCGCCTCCTTCGGTACCGCGCCGTCCTCCAGCGCGCCCATGACGACGACGCCCATCGCGCAATTCGCCAGCAGCGATCCGATCGCCGAGATCAGGATCGTCTTCTTCCCTCCCAGCCTGTCCGTCAGCGGTCCGTTGATGAGGAACGCGAAGCCGTAGGTGAGCGTGCCCCAGAAGTAGATGTTCGAGAACTGCGCCTTGTCGAAGACGATGTTCGTACAGACGCGCAGGTTGTAGCGCCCCATGTAGAGGAACGCGTACGTCAAGCCGACGGGGAACCAGTTGGCGAAGCGACGGCGGAGGAACGCCGGCGAGTGCCCGAGGTCGACTCGCGGGAGCCGTCCGACGATGACGATGATCAGCGCGAGGAGCGCAACGATCGGAAGGAGCTCGGAGAGCCAGCCGGGCATGGCCTCCGGTAATAGCATTTCTCGGTCGCGGCTGGCTCAGGGTCTCCGCGCTCGGCCGGTCGGAAGTGATGGCCGTGTTCGACACCGGCGTGTGCGCGAATCGACGCCCGGGCGACACGCACGCCGCGCGCGCCCACATTCGGGAGGCCCGGCGAGGGCTCGTCTACTGCGAGAGAAACGCGATCGCCGCGTCGCGAGCGTCGTCGGGCAGCGAGCGCATCATGACGGGCGGCATGCGGAGGCGGTTGGCCGACCCCATCTTGAGCCGGGCGATCGTCAGGTCCTTCTCCGCGCGCGTCATCGAGTCGAGGCGCGTGACATCGAACTTCGCGCGGCTGATCGTCTGATCGAGCTTCGGGTTGTGGCACTGGGCGCACGTCTGGACGAGGATCTCTCGGCCCGAAGCGCCGCTCTTCGGAAGGAAGGTCATCGCCTCGAGCGCGTCGTCGAGGAAGACACGGCGGATGTCGGGGAGGTCCGTCGACTGGCCGGCCAGGAACTTCTTGTACTCGTCGGTCGCGAACTGGAGCTTGTCCGGGTCCGTGACCTTCACGTCGTGGTAGGGCACGGGGATCGCGTCTCCGGCGAACGCGCGCGCGAAGAGCGCGTCCCAAGTCGAGCTCTTTCCGCGCGGCGTGTTGATCTCGGGCTGGAGCGAGGAAGAGCTCTCGATCTCGTTCTCGATCGCGCGCGAGTTGAACCCGTTCGGCTGATTCTGGAACCCCTGCCCCTTCACGAGGTCCTCGAGCGCGCGCCCGTCGGACTTCTGGATCAGCGCCGCCGGGATGCCGCCGTAGTCCTCCTCGGCGCCGTGCGCGCGGAAGTAGTCCTGCATCAGGGTGAGACCACCGGGGCGGTCGCTCCGGAACCAGTGCGTCCACGGGTCCTCGAGCTCCTGCATACGCAGGATCATCTTCGAGGAGGGGCCGTCGGGCTGGTGGCAGTGCCGACAGTCGACGAGCGTGTTCTTGAGGTCCTCGTCGTCGTAGACGCTGAAGCCCTTCCAGTCCTTCTCGATGGCCGGCGTCAGCAGATCGCCGTTCTTGCAGGTGTGATTCGCCTCGCAGGCGATGTCGAACTTGAACAGGTAGAAGGAGATCTTGCCGGTCTGCCCGTTCGGCGGACGCGCCTGCTCGGCGGCGATCTCGACGAATGTCTCGCCGCGCGCGAAGGTCATGACGACGAAGGCGGGGATGCGCGTCGGCTGGCCGGGCGGCGGCGAGAAGATGAACGCGCGCGGGTTGATCGACGAGACGCTGCGGGCGATGAGCGAGCTCGAGTGGGCGAGGAGCGCGAAGCCCGGGTTGTTGTTCGATCCGTTCGTCCCCCGAGCATCCGTCCGCTTGAAGTCGAGGCCGAGCGCGAGCTGGAGGTCGCCGAGGCTGTTGATCGACCGCTTCTCCTTGCAGATTGCGTTCGTCACCGCGTTGAAGTTCGGGTTCCCCTCGATCATCTCTCCGGCGCGAGCGCAGAGCGCATCGTTCTGCGCCGCCCCACGGAGGAGCCCTTCGAGGGGATCGGGGATGCCCTCCTTCTCCTTCACGCGCGGGTCGTTGTAGTCGGGTAGCTCGGCGCCGGTCTCGGGATCCGTCTGCTTGCGAACCGCTCCCTTGCGCGGCCGACGCGTCGCCTCCTCGGAGGAGCACGCAGCGGCGAGGGTCGCCGCCGAGAGAACGAGGCCAAGGATCAGGGCGGAGCGAGTCATCGCCCGAGTATAGGAGCAACGATGGTGCCGAGTCGTCCGCGGGTCGGACTTCACGCGAGCGGCGACGAACGACGCGCGACGCTCCTCATTCACGCCCTCCGTGCGCCGTAAAACCGACGAACACACAACGACGCTGATGGATCACGCGAGTCGAGTCGGCGATGGAGTCCGATGTCGGCAGGCCGAAGGTCTGGGGAGAAGGTGATCCAGCAAGCGAGGGCCCCGAGCATCGCGATCGAATCGATCATACGCCGAGCTGCACACCGTCTCCCACTCAGTGATTTCCGGGAGATCCGCGCTGCGCTGCCCTCCTCGGAGCCCTGCAGCCCAATGGCCTCGATGATGCATATGACTCAGCCGACACGGGAGCTGCCCTCTTCCCCGCTGGAGGCCCAATCCAATGACCGCTCGTCTTCGCACCCCCTACCTCGCGCTCATCGGACTCGGTAGTGCACTTGCCGCCGCGACGGCCTGCAGCGCCCCCGAGGCGACGCACGAAACCGACGCGAAGAAGACGACCCAGGCCTCGAGCGTCGTCGTCGACATCCTCGCCGTCAACGGCACGAGCATCGGCTCCTGCTCCGGCACGCTGATCGCCCCGAAGCTGGTGCTCACCGCCGGGCACTGCATCGCCGGCGCGAGCCGCTGGAAGATCAGCAGCGTCGCCGGCGAGTCGAACGCATCGGTCGCGTCGACGCCCTGGAAGAACTTCCGCTCCGATCTCTCGCACCCCGAGCACTCGGACATCGGGCTCATCCTCCTCGACGAGCAGATCAAGCTCGATCGCTACCCGCAAATCGCGACGGCGCAGGCGAAGGACGGCACGAAGGGCGTCCGCTTCCACCGTGAGTCGGCGGCCGCGACGGAGGCGACCGCGACGGCCACGCGGATCACCAGCGGCGAGGATCAGGGCTTCCGCCTCAACTACCTCCTCGAGACCGCGAAGGGCGAGTGGCTCGACACCGGCGGCGCGGTGCTCGACGCGGCCGGCAAGATCGTCGGAGTCGTCTCCGGCAAGGGCAAGCAGTCGGATCTGCTCCACGTCGCCCGTGTCGACGGCTACGCGACCTGGACGAAGTCCGCGACCAGCTGCTCGAACGGCCTGGCGACCCGGTCCTGGGGCTCGGGCAACTCGCAGAACGGCGGCGGCGGCTACGGCGGGACGCCGAGCGGCAGCAGCAGCGGCGGCTGGGGCGGCGGCGGCACGTGGGGGTCGAGCTCCGGCGGCTACGGCGGCGGCGGCGGCAAGGGCGGCGGCGGCGGCGGGATGGATGGCGGCGCGACCGTTCCGGGCTCCGGTAACGGCGGTGGAACCGGCGGCGGCAACGGCGACGGGACCGGCGGCGGCAGCACGGGTGGCGGCAGCAGCGGCAGCGACGGGACGCCGGGTACGGGCACCGGCGACGGAACGGGCAACGGTGGCGGCGGCGGCGGCAGCGACGACGCGAGCAACACCTGCCCCGGGATGCCGACCTGCGCAGGCGACGACTGCGGCGCCGGCAGCAACGGCAACAACGGCGGCACCGGCAGCAACGGCTCGAGCAGCGGCAGCAACGGCTCGGACGGCTCGAGCAGCGGCTCTTCGGGCGCGGGCTCCAGCGGCTCCTCCGGCTCCAGCGGCTCCTCCGGCTCGAGCGGCTCCTCGGGCTCCAGCGGCTCCTCGGGCTCGAGCGGCTCCAGCGGCTCCTCTGGCTCCAGCGGCTCTTCGGGCGCGGGCTCGAGCGGGTCGTCGGGCACCCCCGGCGGCGACGCCGAGAACTGCTCGGGCTCTTCGGACAACCCCGAGATCTGCCCGCCGGAGCCCGACAGCGCGTCCTGCAACGGTCCGAACTGCGGAGGCTGCGGCACGAACCAGTCGTGCGCGGATTCGAACATCGACTACGGCGCGTGCCCGTCGTGCTCGTCGGGCTCGAAGGACCCGATCGTCCGGTGACCTGACACGAACGCGAACGCGACTGCGGCGCTCCTCGAGAGAGGCAGCGCCGCTTCGCTTTTGTGCGCGCGGCGCTATCGTCTCGGCCGATGACTCCTCCCACCATCGCGCCCGCGCTGGCCGGCGGAGCGCTCATCGGCCTCAGCGCCTCCCTCCTCCTGATGCTCACAGGCAGGATCGCCGGCATCAGCGGGATCGTCGGCGGCCTGATGACCTCCGCCGGGCGCGGCAAGGACGAAGCGAGCTGGCGCCTCGCGTTCGTCATCGGCCTCCTCGCCGGTGGCGTCGCCTTGTTCGTCTACCGGCCGCAATCGTTCGATGGAGCAGCGACGGTGAACCCGCTCCTCGTCGCGCTCGCCGGCGTTCTCGTCGGCGTCGGAACCACGCTCGGCAATGGGTGCACGAGCGGCCATGGTGTGTGTGGGATCAGCCGGCTCTCGAAGCGCTCGATCGTCGCTACGTGCATCTTCATGGCGACGGGGATGCTCGTCACGTTCGTCGTCCGCCACGTCGGAGGTGCCCGATGAGCGACGAGCGGTTCGATCCCAGGATCAACGCACTCATCTCGTTTGGCTGCGGGCTGCTCTTCGCGGTCGGGCTCGGACTCGCGGGGATGACCTCGCCGGCCAAGGTCCTCGCCTTCCTCGACGTGACCTCGCCCGCTTGGGACCCGAGTCTCGCGTTCGTGATGGCCGGCGCCATCGGCGTGCACTTCGTATTCGCACTCCGCGCGCGGATCGCCGCCATCGCCGGGCGGGCCCCCGTCGTGGCGGCGCGCTTCTTCCTCCCCGAAGAGAAGCGCATCGACCGAGCCCTCGTCGTGGGCGCGGCGCTCTTCGGCGCGGGCTGGGGGCTCGGCGGCTACTGCCCGGGGCCCGGGCTCGTCGCGTTCGTCGTCACCCCGCTTTCCGTCATCTTCGTCGGGGCGATGCTCACGGGGATGTGGGGAACGCGCGTCGTGCAGGAGCGCCTCGAGACGAGGGCCGCGAACCGAGCCTTCGCGCTGGAGAACGAGCGTGCGATCGAGCGCGCGCTGAAGCAGGAGCGCGAAGCCTGAGGTCGCCGGTGCGCGACCTCACGCACGGGGAAATCGCCTAATTCGACGGGCGACCATCGCCCCGGCTTGCTCGCGAGCTCCCGCTCACGGCCCTTGCGCCGAGCGCGTAGTGCGCGCGATGATCGAGGCGTTCGCCGCTCATGCTGCACTCCGAGCTCCTCGCCCAGATTCCCCTCTTCGACACGCTCGCCGCCGAAGACCTCGAGGCGCTCGCGGGCCGCATGAGCGAGCGCAAGTTCAAGGGCGGCGAGTCGGTGTTCGCTCAGGGCGACAAGGGATCGAGCATGTACGTCGTCCTCTCGGGCGCCGTGCAGATCTTCCTGCCCGGCACGGGAGACGAGCAGCGCGTCGTGCTGAAGGACGCACGCACGGGCGAGTACTTCGGCGAGCTCTCGCTCTTCGACGACAAGCCTCGCTCGGCGAGCGTCGAGGCCGTGGTCGACACCACGCTCCTCGAGCTGACACGTGAGGAGTTCGGCGATCACCTCTCCAAGTCGAAGAACGCCGCGATGGCGATCCTCGCGGAGATGGCGGAGCGCCTGCGTGAGACGAACGCGATGCTTTCGCAGCGCGCAGCGCGCGACGTCGTGAAGGAGATCGAGGAGAACCTCACGTGGGGCCAACGCCTCGCGGACAAAGTCGCCGAGCTCAACGGCAGCTGGTCGTTCATCCTCTTCTTGCTCGCATTGACCGCGGTCTGGGCGATCGCGAACAAGTACCTCGGCACGCCGTTCGACGAGTACCCGTACCAGTTCTACAACCTCGCGCTCGCGATCCTCGTCGCGCTCCAAGGTCCACTCATCGTCATGAGCCAGAACCGGCAGTCGATGAAGGATCGGGCGACCGCCGAGACGGACTTCCGCGTGAATCTCAAGAACGAGGTCGGCATCGAGTCGCTCCTCCGCGAGGTCGGTGCGATGCGCGCCGAGACGAACAAGCGCTTCGAGGTCATCGAGCGCATGATGCGAAGCGATCGCGTGCGCGCCGAGATCCCGATCAAGAAGCCCGGCGGCCCGCTCGGACCTTCCTGACGACGCCGGGCACAGTCGCAATCTGCAGCACCGCGCGCGATCGCGGATTGCGTCTGACTACCGCACCCTACAGGGGTCGGGATCTGGAATGCCTGCACCGCCGCGCACCCGTCGGCGGGTGGTTGGGGGCGCAAATCGTGAGTCGCGCGCCAACGCCCCGCAGAGGGATGCGCGTTCGCCACGCGTCGCACCCATCACCGGTCACGGGTGTCAAGAAATGCACGGCTTCGAACACCTTGCCGCTCGAGAGTGTGAGCGCTAAACCGCTGGAAACATGCCGTTCCGAACCACTCTTCCTCTCCTGGGCTTCCTCGTCGCTCTCACCGCGTTCGCGTGCAGCACGGAGGAGACATCGTCGACCTCCTCCGGCGTCGGCACCTGCACAACGAACGACCAGTGCACCGCGGGCACGGAGACCTGCGACACGACGATCGGCAAGTGCGTCGCGGCCACCAACGGCACCGAGATCGGAAGCGGCGACGGCTCGCCTGCGTCGGTCACGTTCACCGAGATCTACAGCGCCTCGAAGCGCGCCGAGCTCGTCGATCTCGCGTTCGCCGAGAAGGATCCCACGCAGCTCTGGGTCATCGGCTACGGCGACAACTCCGTGCACGTCGGGACCGGCGTGACCGCCGAGTCGAACGGCACGTGGAAGGAGTACCTCGACCCGGCGGCGGGGCACTTCATGCACAAGCCGCCCGCGTTCGAGATGGGCGCGGACGGCTTCTGGGGCATCTGCGGCGACAACGACAACTCGCAGAACGATCCCCGCCGCGAGCCGAACTACTTCATGGGGCCCGCGCTCTTCACGACGGACCTCGAGGTCTTCGCGAAGCAGAACCCCGAGGCCGGCCTCGGCCTCGGCTCCCACTACGACATGCTCCACAACACGTCGATGTGCCGCGGTATCGCCCACCAGGAGGCCAACATCTACTGGACGTTCAACGGCCAGCTCGGCTCGATCGAGAAGAACAACTTCAACGAGAACCACGGGCCGGGGTTCGACGATCACTCGGACGGCGAGATCTATCGCTACGTCGAGGGCCAGGTGAAGGGCGTCGACGGGGTCTCGAGCCACCTCTTCTACGACTCGTCCGACAGCATGCTCTACATCGCGGATACGGGAAACCAGCGCATCGCCAAGCTCGACACGACGACCGGCAGGCTCGGCGGCCGCCTCCCGCTCCGGAACGAGCCGCTCAAGAAGAGCGGGATCATGGAAGACGCGACCATCGAGGACGTCGTCCCCGCGGGTACGCTCGAGCAGCCGAGCGGCATCGAGGTCAAGAACGACCTCATCTACGTCACCGACACCGCGACTGCGACGTTCCACGTCTTCGACAAGACGGGCAAGGAGATCCGCAAGCTCGAAACCGGCCTCAAGGCGGGCGCGCTCTCCGGCTTCACGTTCGGTTCCGACGGGAAGATCTATTTCACCGATCGCAACCGCGGCAAGGTCCTGCGCATCGACCCGAACGCAGGCGAATAGCCTTTTCCGTCATCGGCATCGATCACACGTGACCGCATCCAATTCCAAGTCCTCGCAGGCCGACGTCCTCGTCCTCTACGAGCACCCGGAGTGGCAGAAGCCACTCTTCGCGGCGCTCGAGAAGAAGGGCGCCCGCTACGACACACTCGACCTGAAGAAGGCGGCCTTCGTCGCCGGTGATCTCCCTGCAGCGCCGGTCGTCTTCAACCAGGCAAGCCCCAGCGCCTACGTGCGCGGCAACGTGCGAGCGGTCCCGCTCGCGCTCGCGTACATGAAGGCGCTCGAGGCGGCGGGGCGGACCGTCCTCAACGGTCATCGCGCGTTTGCGCTCGAGCTCTCCAAGACGGCGCAAGCGGCACTCATCGGACGCCTCGGCCTCCGCACGCCGCGCTCGATCGCGTTCAACGACGTCGACGCGCTCCGCGATCAACTCGCGCGCGAGAAGGCGTGGCGCTGGCCGGCGCTGCTCAAGCCCGAGCAAGGCGGCAGCGGCGCGCGCATCGTCAAGCTCGGCTCGTACGACGAGGCCCGCGCGCACATCGAGAGCACGAAAGGCATCTGGGAGCCCGACGGAGTCCTCCTCCTCCAGGAGTACTTCGAGCACGATCACGAGCAGGGGATCGTCCGCATGGAGTTCCTCGGCGGCGAGCTGCTCTACGCGATGCGCGTCGTCTCCCACGGCCGCTACAACCTGTGCCCCTCCGAGGCGTGCAACCCGGAGTCCGGCGACGGCATCTGCGAGATCCCCGCCCCCGCCGCGGCGCCCCCCGTCGAGTTCTACGCGTACAAGGAGGTGCCGGCCGAGGCCGTCGCCGCCGGCATGCGCATCGTTGAGGCGGGCGGCATCGACGTGGGCGGCATCGAGTACCTCGAGTCGAACGGCGAGCGCGTCTTCTACGACGTGAACGCAAACTCGAACCTGCGTGGTCCGATCGCGCGCGAGCACGGCTTCGACCCGTTCGAGCGCGTCGCCGATTGGCTCATCGCCCGCGCGGCTCGCTGACCGCTCGCGCGCACCGATCGCTCGCTCACCGCGATGGCATCTGCGCCATCGAGCGAGCGATCGGGGCTCGGATCGCGCCGAGCTGATCGAGCCTCGTGAAGATTGACCGAGCGCTCGGGCGATGCCCCGACGAGCGGAGTCGCTTGCGCATGTAGGGCCGCGCGGCTAAGGAGTGGCCGTCGCACGAGGCGGGAAGTCGGTCCAATGCCGACGCGGTGCCGCCGCTGTAGCCGGGGACTCTCCTGGACCATGCCACTCCGATCGCAAGACGCGGCGGGAGGGGAGCTCCAAGAGGGAACGATCCGGGAGCCAGAAGACCTCTCGTGCGGTCGTTCTCCCCCTACCCCGCGCGAGCCACGCGGAAGGAGCGGTCGATGGTCCCGACATCCATTCGTGTCTCTCGTTTCGTGCGCGTCGTACTGCTCGCGCTTGCCGCGTGCGGAGGAGCCGCCTGCCTCGTCGCCTGCGGTGACGACGCGAACGATGCAGCTCCCGCACGCCCGTCGATCTCACTCGGCGACGCAGGCTACGGCGACGATGACGAGCCCGCCCCCTCGAAGAAGCCGATCGACGGAGGCTTCGAGGGCCCCGACGGCGGCGTCATCCGCGCCGATCGCTTCGTCACCAAGGTCGTGAGCTTCACACCGGGGCCGTGCGCAGGCTTCGGCGCGACAGAGATGCCGGACGTCGTCCTCGGCCCGCCCGTCGGCGCGGGCGATCTGAAGGGCGGCCTCGACGTCGTCGCGCTCGGCGTCGGCGGAGAGATCGTCCTCTCCTTCGAGCCTAATGCGATCGTCGACGGTCCGGGCGCCGACTTCATCGTCTTCGAGAACGCGTTCTATGCCGGCGGGCGATCGTCGCAACCTTACGCCGAGCCCGGCGAGGTGAGCGTGAGTGAGGACGGCGTGACGTGGCAGACGTACGAGTGCGTCCCCGGAACCGCTGCGCCCTACGGCAAGTGCGCCGGCTGGCATCCGGTCCATTCCGCGCCGGGAAATGGCATCTCGCCGCTCGATCCCGCGACCGCCGGCGGCGAAGCGTACGACCTCGCCGAGCTGGGAATGACCACGGCTCGGTTCGTCCGCATCCGAGACATGTCGAGCGCAACGTGCGAGGGCCAGCCCAAGCCCAACAATCTCGGCTTCGACCTCGACGCAGTCGCGATCGTCAACGCAGAGCTACCCTGAAGCGCTGCTGAACGAGAACGCCTCTGCACCTGTAAGGGGCGAGCGGCTCGCGCGTTGGAACAAGCACGTGCGTACCGATCTGCAGCGGACTGCGGGCGAAACGCGGCGAAACGCGACTCGCGCCAAAGGTCCACGTCGTCGGAAGGTTGGAGCGGAAGCCCCAACTTCGAGAGAGTCGAATCGCCTCCGGGTCCGTCCAACGGACGGACCTACGTGGTGCGTCCGTCCAACGAGTCGACGCACGACGTCGTCCTTCGCTTTACCCTTCCTGTCCGACCCCGAGATCGGGGTATGCTCCCGCTTCCTCGAGATCGGGACCGAAACCAAGGAGCCCTGCCGTGAATCGAACCGGCCTTCTGTCATTGCTTGCTGTCTCAACCGCCATGTCGCTCGTCGTGGGATGCAGCAAGGACACCCCACCCGCGCAGCAGCCGCAGCAGGGTTACAACGGGCAGTACCCGCAGCAGCCTGGCTACCCGCAGCAGCCTGGCTACCCGCAGCAGCCTGGCTACCCGCAGCAGCAGCAGCCCGGCTATCCGCAGCAGCAGCAGCCCGGCTACCCGCAGCAGCAGCCTGGTCAGCAGCCCCCCGCGCAGCAGGGCGGCGGCCTCCAGATCCCCGGCCTCACCCCGCAGCCCTCTTCGGGCGGCGCGTCCGGTGGTAGCGCCCAGGCGCTCGATCCGAACCTCGCGCAGCTCGCCGTTGCGCCGCTGACGGTGTTCGCGAACACCGAGGCGCCCGGCATGGCGAAGGAAGGCCCCACCGTCGCGGGCAACTTCCAGGAAGGCCAGACGCTCGAGGGCACGTTCACCTTCCAGCCGGGCAAGTGCTACACGCTCGTCGCGGTCGGTGCGGGCATCCAGAACATCGACCTCGAGATGCAGTACGTCACGCCGCTCCCCGGCCTCTCGCCGAGCATCGGCAAGGACAGCCAGACCGGCGCGCAGGCGTCCATCGGCGGCAAGGCCAACTGCCTCAAGCCGCTCAGCCCCTTCCCCGCGAACGCGAAGTTCATCGTGAAGGCGACCAAGGGCGCGGGCGTCGCAGCGGCGCAGCTCTACTCGAAGTAGGCGCCGCAGGCATCCAGTCCCCGCCGACGGCGTGCGGCTTCGGCCCACGCCGTCGGCGTTTTGTGTCTTCGGCAGTCGGAGCGATCGGAGTAGGTTGTCGGTGCTCAAATGCTCGACATCGCCTTCATCCGTCAGAACGCCGACCTCGTCCGCGCCGCGATCACGAACAAGCGCATCGAGCTCGATCTCGATCAGCTCCTCGCCGCAGACAAGGAGCGCCGCGAGACGATCCTGAAGATCGAGCAGAAGCGCGCTCGCAAGAACGAGATCGCGCAGCTCATCCCGAAGGCTTCGAAGGAAGAGCGGCCCGCGCTGATCGAGGAAGGCAAGAGCGTGAAGACCGAGCTCGAGCAGCTCGAGCCGGCGCTCACGCAGGCGCAGAAGAACTTCGACGATCTCATGCTCCGCGTGCCGAGCCTCCCCCGGCCGGAGGTTCCGATCGGTAAGGGCGAAGAGGACAACGTCGAGATCCGCAAGGTCGGCACGCCGCGGAAGTTCGACTTCCCTGTCCGCGACCACGTGCAGCTGATGACGCTGCACCAGATGGTCGACTGGGAGGGCCCGCGGAAGTTCGCCGGGGCGCGCTCGTATGCGCTCAAGGGCATGGGCGCGATGCTCGAGGTCGCGGTCACGCGCCTCGCGCTCGACACGCTCGTCTCGCGGGGGCTCACGCCGGTGATCCCGCCGGTCATGGTGAAGGAGCGCGCGATGCAGGGCACGGGGTTCTTCCCGCTCGGCGTCGAGGAGGCGTACTCGATCACGGCCGACGGCCTCTACCTCGTCGGCACCAGCGAGGTGCCGCTCGTCTCGCTCCACTGCGACGAGACGCTCGACGCCGCGGACCTGCCCATCCGCTATGCCGGGATGTCGAACTGCTTCCGCCGCGAGGCAGGCGCTCACGGCAAGGACACGAAGGGCCTCTACCGCGTCCACCAGTTCACGAAGATCGAGCAGGTCGTCTTCTGCCTGCCCGACGAGCAGATCGCGGAGAAGGAGCACTACCAGCTCCTCGGCAACGCGGAGGCGATCCTCGAGAAGCTCGAGATCCCCTACCGCGTCGCGATCGCGTGCACGGGTGAGATCGGTCTCGGCCAGACGCGCAAGCACGAGGTCGAGTCGTGGATGCCCGGTCGTGACGACGGCAAGGGCGCCTACAACGAGACCCACTCGTGCTCGACGCTGGGAGACTTCCAGACGCGCCGCTCGAACATCCGCGTTCGCATGCCGGACGGTTCGCTCTCGTACCCGTACACGCTCAACAACACCGCGATCGCGAGCCCGCGCATCCTCATCCCGCTGCTCGAGAACCACCAGCAGGAGGACGGCTCGGTCGTCCTTCCGAAGGCCCTCGTCCCGTACATGAACGGCATCGAGGTCCTTCGCCCGAAGCGCTGACGCGCGGAGGCGATCGGAGACACCTCCCCGCGACGGCGATCAACGACGGCGCGGGAACGACCTTCCGCCGCCCGACGTATGGGGCGGCGGCGGCGGGGGCTTCGTGGCCTTCACCCGCGCCGGATCGCCCCGTCCCACGAAGTCGGGCGCGACCTCGGAGGTCGAGCGCGGCGGAATCTCGTCGTCGTCGGCTCCCTGGTGGAGCCACAGGAAGAGGATGATCGGGATCGCGAACGAGAGGACCGCAACGAGGCCGACGAGCAGCCCGTAGCGCGGCTTCGGACCCGCCGGGTTGAAGTCGATCTCGCGCAGGCTCGGCTGCATGCCGTGCGCGTGGAAGCCCTGCTCGGAACTGCCGAACGCGATGGGGCCAACGTCGCGATTGCCGTTGATGTCGCCGTGCGTCGGCAGTGGCCCCGAGCCGCGGTCGTGATGGTGCATCATCGGCCCCGGTGCCATCAGCATGGCGAGGCTCGCGTGATCGCCGCTCTGCGCTTCTGCCCGCGCGACGCGAAGACCGCTGTCCGACGACGGCTCGCGAAGGTCGGCGATCGCCGCCGCGCGCGCCCCGCCGCTCTGCCCCGAAGCCCCGGCGATGACCGGTCGTGCAGCTCGCAGCGAGCCCGCGGACGACGGCGCGTTCATCGGCTTGACCGGCGCGTTGAGCATGACCGCGGTCTTGTTCTGGATCGGCTCGTCGTCCTCGATCGCCGCCTCGCTCGGCGTCGCGATCACGCGGAGCATGTTGGTGAGGTGCCCCGGCGCCTGCGCCGTGACGCTGTCAGGCTCTTCGTCGTCCGAGCCGGAAGGGTCGAGCGCTGCTTCCGTCGGCGACGCCTGCTGGCGCTTCGGCAGAGGCTTCGTCTCGCCGCCCGTATCATCGAGAGCCGGCGGCAGACCAAGCGACGCAGGCGCGCGAGGCCCGGGGCGGGTGACGGGCCCCTGCGCCGTGACACTGTCGTCCTCGTACGCGGCCATGACCGGGCCGCGCGTCGTGATGCTCTCCTCCGCATCGTACGCGTCCGGGTCGTCCGACGGCTTCGGTAGCTCGTAGGGTCCGCGGTCCTCGCCTGGCCTTCGCCCCGCCGCGGGGGTCGGGCGCGCGACATCGACCCGCGACGTCGGCGGCTCGTCTTCGGGCAGGCGGGCGTTCTTCACCGCGGACGGCGCCTGCGTCGTCACGCTGTCGTCGAGCTCGTCGGCCTCGTACGCGCTCGGGGAAGGCGGCTGCCCCGCTGCCGGCGCTGGCGACGAGGATGCGCTCGGCTCGTCCGCAGGAGGCGCGCCGACGAGCGTCCGGACCTCCGTCTCGTCGAGCGCCTCGTCATCCGCGTCGTCCATTTCGCGGATCTGCACCACGCCCGGCATCGTGAGCGGCAGCGGCGCACCGCTCAGGCTCATGCGCGGCGCGGGCGAGGTCCGCGTGATGCTCCCGTCCTCGGCGTCGGCCTCCGTCGCATGGGACGGCGACGGCATCGGCGGGGGCACGTACCCGGAGGCAGGCCGGCTCACGGGGAGCGGCGATCCGAGCCCGACCGCGGTCGCCTTCTTCGACGTCATCCGCATCGGCGGCGCCGGCGGCGCGGGTCGTGGCGGCGCCGGTGCCGGAATGCGTGACTGTGGCGGGTCGAGCCCCCCCGCTTCCCGAACCTTCGGATCGACCGGCTGCTGGACGGTCCGATCGTCCTCGTCTTCATCCTCGCTGTTGCCGTTGCTGGCAGCGACGGACGGCGGGCGCGCGGCAGGCGCCATCGCGGCGGCGGTGGTATCGCCGTCCGAACTCTCGTCACGATCGGTCGCCGTCTCCCGCTCGGGGACGTCGTCGTCCGACGCAGCTGCCACGTATCCGAGTGTACAGGGCGAGCGGATAGAAGCCTAGCGGGCCTCCACTCGCTCCCTTCCCCCTTTCGGATGACGCCGCGGAGCCATTCGGACGAGCCGTGGAGCGGCGCTCCCGATCGAGCTCATTTGCGTGCCATTTCAGGATGTTATCCCCAATTCCACGGGCAGAAGGAACGACGCAGCGGGCCAAACCGTGACGCCTCGTTGATCGGCACGATCCTGGCCAGCGGACGTCGCGCGCCCCGCCCCGACGAGAAGGCACGGCCTCTGTGGCCTGCGCCCGAGAGCAGCAGGAGCTCGTCATGAGCGCGTTCACGCTTTGCCCCGATGGTCGGCATCGTGGCTGCGTATGTGCATGATCACCGCCGCACTACCGGGCGCATGCTCGATGCGCTCGACCGCCGCGTCCAGCGCCTCCACGCGCGCTCTCGACCAGCAGCCCGTTCGCGCTCGTGCGGGAGCTCGCGGTCGTCATCGCCTTCGTCATGCGGGCTTCCTCGTCCTCGGCTTCGTCGTCGAACGCTGTCCGGGGCCTCGTTCACCCTGCCCGAGTCGTGAGCGAGAGCGTGCTCCCGTGCGAACCTGCACGGGAGCCTCGCGCCGTCGAACCATCTCAGCGATCCACACAGGAGCGTACGGCGGAGTGCAGCCAGGCGACGCCGGGTAGTCGATGAGGACGGCAAGACTCTCGCCGATCTCGATCGCTCGCGCGCGATGCTCTCGGTGATGAATGCCGATCTCGGCGAGGCAGTGGTTCATGGCCCACTGCTTGTGTACAGGGGCCTGCTTCATCTCCTGCTCGATCTGGTCGAGGAGCGCGTCGAGGTCGAGGCCCTCGGCGTTCTTGACGACTCTCTCGGTGGTCAGGCTCCACCCGGCACGGCCGACGAGAGAGTCGCCATCCTTCCAGCGAACGCGGAGCTCTTCGGTGTGCCGGCTCGGCTTCACCACGTTCACGATGAACCAGTCGAGGAGCTTCGGTGCGCCGATGTCGCGGGCCATCGCGTCGAGCTCCGCTGGTGAGAGCGCCTTCGGCTTGCACACCAAGGTCGCGAGCAGCCGCGCAACAGTGTTGCCGGTCGCCCAGAGCTGGAGCGCGAGCTCATGCTGCGTCTTGAGGCGCTTTGCGAGCTCCCGAAGGTGCGTGAGATTCACGCCATGGTCGTCACCACGCTGCTCGTTCACCTCGCGCATCCTCGGGTCTTCGAGCGCGGCGAGCTCGCGCATGGTCTCTTTGAGCGTTGGGTTCTTCGCCATGATGCTCCCTTGCAAATTCAAGCCTCAACCGCGTGGCCGGCGCGCGCGTTTGCCACGGGCGATCTCGGTCGCCAGGGCCTCGAGCGGCGGGCCCCAGAAGCGCCGGAACTGCCCCAACCATGCGTCGACTTCGGCGAGCGGTCGCGCGTCGACGGCATAGAGGCGCCGCGTGCCCTCGGCTCGCACCGTCGCGAAGCCGCTATCGCGCAAAACCTTGAGCTGCTGCGAGACAGCTGACTGCGTGATGCCGAACTCCTTGGAGATGACCTCGACGACCTCGCCGGAGGCGTGCTCGCCCTCGGCCAAGAGCTCCAGGATGCGACGCCGAACCGGATCGCCGAGGACGTCGAACGCATGCATCAGGCCCCCGTGTAGAACGCGATGGTTCGTTCCGCCTGCGCGCGCGCCTCTTCGGGATTCGCTCCCGACGCGATGTGCGCCTCGCACCACGCTTCACCCGACTGCCGGACAAAAGCCTTTCCCTCGCTCGACATGGTCCAGGCCTCGAACGCGGCGGGATCGACCGCGGCCCCCCCACTGGCGAAGTGCTGCCTCAGACCATGGAGCGCGAGGTCCCAGCCGATGCCCGTCGCGGCCGGGCCGTACTTCTTGAGATGCTCCTCGCCGATCCCGCCCTTGTGCGCGATGTGCTCGAGCGTCAGCCGTGCCTTTTCACCCTCGGGCGCGAGGCGAACGTTGACCCAGCTCGTGCCGCCCCCGAACTCCCACGTCAGGTCCACTGCCTCGGGCGGATCGCAGCGCGTGATGGTACCGCCCGCGTTGCCCTTGAGCTGATACCGGCCTCCCAGCCTCAAGTCTCCCTCGACCGGCAGGAACCAGCGGACGAGTCGCTCCGGGGTGGTGATCGCCTCCCACAGATCCTCGACCGTCGTGTCGTAGATGCGAACCGCTACGCCAACGATTGCGGGCTTGCCCAGGTGCTCGCGGTTCTCGACTCGACGAAACATCGCTCCAAACACGTTCTCCATGCGCCTTCCTCCAGCGTGGGGGCAGCATCAAATAGCAGCACCATCTAATATTAGCCAACACTAATCAACCTGACGTCGCCGCTGGCTCCCGCATGCTGTCCGTGCCGATTCTTCGCCCCTGCCGACGACGTTCTGCGGCCACGTCGTCCGGTGAAGCTCCTCCCGCACTTCTTCGTCGGCCGGCCGACCTTCGCGATCGTCATCTCTGTCCTATTGCTGGTGGCCGGTGCTCTCGCCTTCGTGCGGCTCCCTCTGAGCGAATACCCCGCCGTCACGCCGCCGACCGTGATGGTGCGAGCCGCGTATCCCGGCGCGACCCCAAACGTGATCGCCGCCACCGTGGCAGCGCCAATCGAGCAAGAGATCAACGGCGTCGAGGGCATGCTGTACATGTCCTCCCAATCCACGAGTGACGGCGCCATGAGCCTCATGGTCACGTTCGTCCATGGTGCCTCCTTGCGACGCAGCCGGCCGTGGCTGCGTCGAACCTCGAGGAGACCACCACTCGTGTGGAGGGCCGGGACCTGGCCCTCTGCAGGCTCGCGAGACCGCTACAGCGAGCCACAACCGCCGCGTAGCGGCTTCGCTCGAAGCGATCACGACGTCGCCCTGCCGCAACCGGAGGGGAGACGGTGGAGCTGAGCGCCGCCGACCGCGCCGACGTTCAGCTCCGAGCGCTGCTTGCGCGACGCTGGACTCGCGGCCATGCGTCATCGCAAGCGCCAGCCGGTTGCTCGCGGTGATTCCAGGCGGGCGAGGGACGCAGCTGGAAGACGGCGTGCGGGTGGTTTACCCTGCCCCAATTGCTGTGCCGCTGCGTGCTCGATCGAAGCAGGCTCTCGGCGCGCCAGAGAGCAGCAGGAGCGTGCGTCTTGCTCCTCGCGCTCTCGATCGGCAAGACGGCGCAAGCGACGGCATCTCGGTTCGAGCTGACGTGGACGTCCGCTTCGGTCGAGCGGGGATGCATCACGCAAGACGAGCTGAAGCAGACGGTCTCGGCGAGGCTCGGTCGCGACCCCTTCGCTCCAGTAGGGCACGGGGAGATTGCCGTCGAAGGTCGCGAGCTGCCGGCCACCTCCGGCCAGCTGCGCGCGCGTATCGTCCAGCGTGATCGCCAAGGGCGTGTCCTCGGAATCCGCGAGCTCGAGGCGACGAGCTGCGAGGAGCTCCGGCGCTCCGCCACGTTCGTCGTCTTCCTCATCGTCGATCCCGACGCCGCGTTCGGCGGCCCGACGATCGCCCCGGCGCGTCCCGAGGGCGAAGGCGTGGTGGAGCCTCCCATCGTGGAAGAGCTACCTCACGCGAACGGGAAAATAACGTCCGGGCAGGACGAGCAAGAGCGCCGCTCCGCGTCGGGCGGCCGCGCGAGCGAGGTCGCGGTCGGCGCACGCCCTCCGGCGCCTTCTGCTCCCGGCCTCCGCGTCGACCTCGGAGCGGCGCTCGTCGTCTCGAACGGCCTCTTGCCGAGGCCGGACGTCGGCCCAGCTCTAGCGCTCGGCGTGGTGCCCCTCGCGCTGCCGATCCGGCTCGAATGGCGAGCGAGCTACCGGATCGCTGTTCAGACCGTCGAGGGGTATGATTTTCGTGCGGTCCAGCAAGAGTGGCGCGCGTGTTGGTTCCGGCGTGTGCTCGGCCCCACGTTCGCTACGGCGTGCGGTGGTGCGACGTGGATGGCCATTCTCCCGGAGGCTCCCGACCTCGCGAGGGGCGATCAAGCCCCGAAGACGCTCTTCAGCCCTACCGTCGCTGCAGGGCCGGCGTTCGAGATCGGCGACACGCGCCTCTCCGTCGACCTCGCGCTGGCGTTCCCTCAGCCTCGCTACGCGTTCACGTACCGGGAGGAGGGGCGCCCGATGCCGCTCCACGAGGTCAGCCGTATCGTGTGGTCGCTCGGAATCGGTGCGTCCAGGTCATTTCGTTAGAAAAAAGAGACCGGCCTCGAACCAAGAACCTATCGTGACACCCACGTCGCGCATGAAGCTCGCCATCTCCACGGCGGCGCCAGCGTCGGTGACGGCCACGGAAATGTTCCGTGAGCACGGGCGTTACGCGTTTCGCCTCCTCCGCCGATTGGGGGTCCACGAAGCGGACGTCGACGACGTCCTCCAAGAGGTGTTCGTCGTCGTCCATCGCAAGCTCTCCGAGTTCGATCCGAGCCGCTCGCGCCGAGCCTGGGTGTACGGCATATGCGTCCGCCTGGCTGCAAGTCACCACCGCACCCGTCGAAACCGACGGGAGCTGCCGGTCGAGCAAGAGAGCGAGCCGATCGACGACGCGGCGACCCCCCTGGAGCTCGTCGAGGCGAGGAAGAAGCTCGCATTCCTCGACCGCATGCTCGCGGAGCTCCCCGAGCCGAAGCGCGAAGTCTTCGTCCTCCACATGATCGAGGATCTGCCGATGCACGAGGTCGCCGAAGCCCTCGGCTGCCCCCTCCACACTGCGTACACGAGATTCTACGCCGCGAAGAAGATGTTCGAAGCAGCGGTCCGACGAGCACGCGCACAGAAGAGTCTGCCATGAACGATCACCGCTGGGAAACGCTCGACCATGACGACGAGTCCTTCGTCGATGGCACGCTGCGCGCAGGTCGTGAGGACCTTCCCGACGAGGCGCGAATGCGCGCTCTCGAAGACCGGCTCGGGAGCGCTCTCGAGAAGGAGCCGCCTCCGTCCGGGTGGTGGAGCCGGTCGCGCTTGTACCCCGTCGTCGGGCTCGCGGTCGTCGCTCTGGGCGTTCGCGCCGGAAGCTCGCTGTTGTCGACGCCGTCACCGTCCGTCGTGGCGGCCACACCGGCCACACCGCTGGCGCTCTCCGCGACGGAGCTCGCGCCCACGCCCCCCGTCGAGCCGCTCCCTGCCGAGTCGACCTCCGGCGTCTCCGTCGAGTCGCTGCCTTCCGCGGAGGCGCCCCACGCCGCGAAGGTGACGGCCACCCCCGACGCCAAGGCGCGGCCGAGCGCGGCGACTTCCGGAACCGTCGGGACGACCGACGAGCTCGCGCTCCTCGAAGAGGCGAGCCGCGCGCTCGACGCGAGCCCGGAGAGAGCTCTCACGCTCACGGACGAGCACATGAAGCGCTTCCGCACGCCGAAGTTCGCCCAGGAGCGCGAGCGTCTCGCCATCGTTGCCCTCGTCCGGCTCGGACGCCGTGATGACGCGAAGCGCAGGGCAGACGCGTTCGAGGCTGCCTTTCCCAGGTCCGCTCATCTGACGCGCGTTCGTGAGCTCGTTCGCCCCTAGTCGTCGAAACGATCCTTTCGGAGTTTTGGTCATGACGTGGAAAACCACTGGCGTGGTGCTCGGCTTCGTCGCCGCGACAGCGCTCGCGTCGGCATGTTCGGCGCCGACGCGTGCCGTCGATCTCGGGGAGCGACCTGGCTCGTCGAGCGGCTTCGGAGGCGTGGACACGGGGTCCGATGCAGGTACCGGGGACGCCTCGCCGTCACGACTGCTCTGCGCGACCCCTGAGTGCCCGGCAGGGACGGCAACCTGCGAGACCTCACGCGCGCGGTGTGACATCGATCTCATGAACGATCGAAACAACTGCGGTGCGTGCGGCGCTGCGTGCCCTGCAGACGACCATACCAACATGGGAGTTCCAGGGCTCGACGTCCAGTTCTTCTGCTCGGCCGGCAAGTGCGAGATGATGTGCGCGCCGAAATACGGCGACTGCGACGGTATTCCGGACAACGGATGCGAGAGCGCGCTCACCACGCGGGACAACTGCGGAGCCTGCGGTGTGAAGTGTCCGGGCGACGAGCCGTGCACGGAAGGCGTTTGTGGTTGCCCGCCGCCGCTGATCAATTGCCATGGCAATTGCGTGAACCCGATGGCCGACACGTGGAACTGCGGAGCGTGCGACGCCTTTTGCGACGACCCGTCTCCGGCACCGTGGGACTTCAACTACGGCATGTTGTGCGTTGCCCCGCCCGGTAGCGCTACGGGGGTCTGCGCGAAGACGTGTCGTCCCGGTTGGGGCGACTGCGATGAGGACCTGGTAACGAACGGCTGCGAGCAGCTCCTCAACGACGACCAGCACTGCGGAGCGTGCGGTAACGCTTGTCCGAGCGGAACCAAGTGCGTCCTGTCCGACGACACCTGGCAGTGCGGTTGTCCCGCGGGGCAGCGTGCGTGCTTCAACAATAACCTCAACGCGCACGAGTGCCGCGATGTCCTGACCGATCCGTTCAACTGCGGCGCATGCGAGGTCATCTGCCAGCACGGGCAAGAGCCCGACTCCGTCACCCCGTTCAGCGCTGGCGTTTGCCGCGGCGGCGTCTGCGACCTCGTGTGCAAGATCGGCCGCGCCGATTGCAACGGCTTCGCCGGTGACGGCTGTGAGGTCGACCTTCAGACCGATCCGCGGAACTGTGGCGCTTGCGGTAGCGAGTGCAACCTCGCGATCGGCCAGCCGTGCGTCAAGGGTGAGTGTGTGGTCGCCGAATGCACGGACCAGGAGACGAGATGAGGGCGATTCTTCTGCTTGGCGTGAGCACGCTCCTCGGCGTTCTGCCGCTGGCCTGCGCCGAGACCGAAGGAGCGGATCCTTCGCGAGCCACCGACGATGCCGGAGTCGATGCTCTCGAGGGCACTGACGGCGGCGACGGCGGCGACGCAGACCCCACGGAGACCGACGGCGGCTGTTCCGATTGCGCGTGGTTCCCGGGCAGCTGCTCCAAAGGGGCGCTCTGCACCGTCAGCGTCGACGCGCTCGATCCGCGGACCGTCCTCTTTGCGTTCGATGTGCACGGCGATGAAGTCACTGCGGTCGGGAGCTACGGATCCGTCGTCGACTACACCTCCGGCTCATGGCGTCGAAGCGGCGTCGGGTCCCCGGACACGCTTCGTGGCATCGCGAGGCTCGGCGGCGACGTGTGGGCGGCAAGTTCCGTGGAGGGTGTGTTCATCCGCGAGGCGAGCGGAGGCGCGACGGGGTGGACCGAGCATCAGGCGGGCGGCCCGACCTACTTCTTCTGGAACAACTTGCCCGTGACCGCCCTGTTCAGCGAGCCCGCGGGCACGTGGGTCTGGGCGACGACCGCGACGTCGTGCGCGCCGCTTTACTCGAGCGAAGGTGTTGGGCTCGTACGACTGCGCAGGCAGCCCGACTGGCTCGAGCTCGAGACGATCATCCAGAACCGACCGCCCATGTCGACCTGCCTCACGATGAACGCTCTCGATGGTGCGGGCGGCACGCTCTGGGTCGCTGGTGATAAAGGTGTACTCTACAAGGTGACTGATCCCGAGGCGTCGCCGCCGGTCGTCACGCTCGAGCGCAGCGAAACGTCGCGCTCTCTTCTTGGCGTCTGGGCCGAGCCGACCGGACATGTCTTCGTCGTCGGCAAGGACGGTACGGTCCAACATCGCCCTCCGGGTGGAGTGTTCGCGCCGCTCGGCGAAGGCGTGCCTCCGGTCGCGTATCACGCGGTCCGCGGGACGTCTGCCTCGGACGTGTGGATCGCGGGCGAGGACGCCACGGTGATGCACTACGACGGCCAGCGCTGGACGCGCGTGCCGATCGCCGGTCTCGGAGACCGACGACCCACGCTCCGCGCCATCGCCGCAATCGCACCCGACCGCGTTTGGGTGGCGGGTGACAACGTTCTCCTCGGACTGGCGAGGGAAGACGGGAGCAGGCCATGAGCTCACTCGAATCCGGTTCGGCTTTCGAACCTTCCGGTCGGGGGAAGCAGGGAGGTTCCTCGCTTCCCTCCGTGCCGCGCCGCTGGACTCCCCCCACTAGGGTTCATCGCGCCGGCTTGATCGCCCTTGGCCTCTTGGCTGCGTCGGCGGTCGTGGCGGCGAGTGCTGGCTCGGACGAGACGCTGGGCACCATTCCCGCCGATGACGGCGGCGGCGACGGCGTCCCCGCCGATGACGGCGGCGGCGACGGCGGCGACGGCGCAGCTCCCGACGTCGTCGACAGCGATGCCGCCGACGCGGGCGGCGACTCGACGATCGCGAAAGACGCGTGTTCGTCGGCCGGTTGGTGCGCGACCGACGTTGACCCGAAACTCTCGTTCGACGACCTCTGGCCGCTCCCGGGTGGAGCGGCGGTCGCGGTCGCGTCGCGTGACGGCCGATCCGCGGTCCTCTTGTACGAACGTTCCTCGTGGCACGTGATCCACGAAGTTCCGTTCGTGCTCACGTCCGTCTGGGCCGATACCGCGGACATCTGGATCGCGGGCGCCGACCCAGGCTACGTCGCTCACGGCCGCCGCCAGGGCAACAACGGGATCGACCCGGAATGGAACTGGACCGCACACCCTCTCCCGGTCCAGACGCCGGTCGCCGTCGTCCGCGGGACCGGAGAGCACGAAGTCTACGCGCTCGCCGACACGCGGGTGTGGCGTTTGGCGGAAGATGGTGGCGGCTGGGCGGTCGACTACGGAGGTGACGCTCCAGCCCCCGATATGACGTTCTCCTCGCTGTCGGGAACGAGCAAAGACGACCTTTGGCTGACCGGCCATCGCGGGATTTTCCCTCCCTGCGCCGTCGTCGCGCACAAGACGGGCGGCGCCTGGGTGACGGTCATCGACGGCACGGCTGATCCGTGGGGCCCGTGGCCTCCAGTCTGTGAACCCCCCGAAGGGGCCGTTTCGCTGGTCGCGTATCCGAACATCGCAACGGCGACGGCTCCGAACGAGCTCGTCACGTTCGCCGAGGGCATCGACGGTTACATCGTCGCGCGGATGCGGCACCTCCCGGACGGAGGCCTGGATATCGCTCAGCACGACATGCCCTTCGACCCTCAGATCCCCATCAGGGATCGGCGATCGATCTGGGGCGCGTCCGCCGACGATCTCTACCTGGCGGGCTTCAGCAAAGTGCGCCGAGGTCGCAACCTCTGGGCGGACGGCGGCGGCTGGGAAATCTCGACGGTTGCGTTCGAGGGCCTTCCGCTGTCGACACAGTTTCATGTCGTCCGCGGAACGCGGAGCGACGACGTCTGGCTAGCGGGAGAGTCGTATGTTTTCCACAAGACGATCGACTGAGCACATCGCGTTCCGCCGGGTGCTTCCACGTGCGGCGGTAGCCCTCCTCTTGCTCGGTGTCGCAGCGAGCTGCAGCGAAGATCGAGCGGACGCTGGGCCAAACCTCCCCGATGCAGGGCCGCCAGAGCCGGACGCCGGGCCCCCGGGCTACGACGCCTCGGTCGACGCTCGGACCGACGCTCCAGACGACGTCGCTCGCCCCGAGGTCACCTGCGCCGTGACGCCGTGCGCGCGCGCTCTCTCCGCGTCTTGGTCAGAGAGCTTCTGCGCGCTCCTCGACGACGGTCGTGTCGCGTGCTGGGGACGCAACGCAAACGGAGAGCTCGGCCGAGATGCCGGCTCGTGGAGCGCGACGGCCGCGCCCGTGGAGGGCGTGACGAAGGCCGTCGCGCTGGATCGTACCTGCGCCGTCGACGCCGACGGAAAGGTCGTTTGCTGGGGCCCCACACAAGCACCGGTATGGGACGAGGCCTCTCGTCCGGCCGTGCGTTCGGTGCGTAGCGGCAATAGCTTCGGCTGTGCCGTCTTGACCGACGGGCAGGTCGCTTGCTGGGGAAAAAATGGCGAGGACGGCGTCCTCGCATACGCCGGCGCTGGCATCGGAGCGGACGTGCCGCCGACGATCGTCCCGATCGATGGTCCGGTCGACGAGATCGCGATTGCGCGTGGGACGGCCCTCGGACCACCACCCTTTCCGTGGTTGCCGCCGGCGCCCGTCACCGTCCACGCCGTCATCGCTCGCCGAGCGAATGGTGAGGTGCTGAGCTGGGGGCGCACCCCGCTGATCGGTCGAGCGACGGAGCTGAAGCCCGATCCCATTCCCGGCCGCATCGCGGTCGATCATGCCACGCACGTCTCTGGCGGTCATGGAGGCTGCGTCCTCGCTGGGACTGAACTCGGGTGCTGGGGCTACGGCCGGGACCCCGCCGACGGCGCCATTCTACCGCTTCCGATTACGGGCGTTCCGCGCGCAGTCGACGTCGCGCTCGGCGACTATGGGGACGGTCACTTCGGCCGTGGCTGCGCGGTCACGCCCGGGGGGAAGGTCTATTGCTGGGGCGAAAACGACTACGGACAGGCGGGTGACGGAACGCAGGTGTTCCGTGATCTGGCTGTGGAGGTGAAAGACCTTCCCGAGCCGATCGTTCGCGTGCAAGCCACGGCCCGGACGAGCTGCGCGCTCGCCGTGAGCGGCCGCATCTATTGCTGGGGAGACGACGCATTTGGTCAGCGCGGACAGAAGAAGCCCTTTACGAAGAACCCGTCGCCGCTGCCGGTGGAGCTACCATGATCGTTTCGTTGTTGCGCCCTCGTTTCCTCGTGCTCGGCTTCATCGCGGTGGGCGCGGTGGGCGCGTGCAGTGGAAGGGACGGAGGCTTCGCTCCGCCTTCGGTCGAGACATTTCCCGATGCCGGCAGCGAGGCGGGCGACGAGTCGTGTGATCGCGTTCGCTGTTCTTACGACTCGCGATCCATCGTCAAGAACTGCACCGAAGAAGTCGTCGCGACGTGTCCCCCCGAGCTCGCGTGCGGGGACGCCGAATGCTTGGACCCGTGTACCGCGGCAGAGCGCGAGAAAGGCTCGCGCGGCTGTGAGTTCTATTTTCAGCCGCCGCCCCTCTACAGCGCGATCAATATCGATCCCCCGGGCAAGACGGGCTGCTACGCAGCGTATCTCGTGAACGTCTCAGCGACGCCGAGCACCGTCCGTCTGGAGTATGGCAATCAGGACCTCGATCTCACCGGCTCCATCTACACCCTGAAACAAGGGGACACGACGCTTGCTCCTCACGAGGGGCCGATCGGGCCGGGCGAAGCGGTCGTCGTCTTCCTGGCCGATCCTCCTGGGTCCGATCACATCAAATGCCCGGACGGGGTCCGGGCGGCGACGACGGAGAATCCGGATAGGATCATCCGTGGAACGAGCACGTCGTTCCACCTCGTCACGTCCGTGCCGGTGAGCGCGTCGACGATTTTTCCGTTCGGCGGCGCCGCCAGCGCCTTGCCGACCGCCACGTTGCTCCTCCCTACCTCGACGTGGGGGACGGAGCACGTCGTCATCGAGCCATGGGGGCTCGGCCTCACGACTCACGGCCGGTTCGGGCTATTCCCGGCAGTACAAATCGTCGCGAAGGAGGATGACACCGAAATCGAGATCCGCCCAACAGCGCAGATTCAAGACGATCGCGATTTCGTGGGCGCTCCGAAGGGAGGACCAGCAACGTATCGGCTCAACCGCGGTCAATATCTCCAGATCGCCCAGCCGGAGGAGCTCACCGGGAGCATCGTCACCTCGTCGAAGCCGACGACGGTGTTCGGCGCGCACTCCTGCATGTGGCTGCCGGAGGACACGCTGGCATGTGATACCGCGCAGCAGCAGATCCCGTCCTTCGCGCAATGGGGATCGGAATACGCTGTAGTGGGGCACCTGCCCCGGCTTGGGGATTCGGAGGATTCGCCGTACCGGATCGTTGCCGCCGTCGACGGTACGGAGCTCACCTACGATCCGGCGCCTCCGCCGGGCGCGCCGACGAAGCTCGCAGGCGGCGAGGTCGCGACGTTCTGGACGCGCGACCCGTTCGTCGTTCGGACGCAGGACGCAGAGCATCCGATCTACGTCGCCAGCTACATGACCGGATGCAATTACGTCTCGCCAGCTTTTACGACCGGCGATCCCGAGTTCGTCAACGTCGTCGCCTCGGCCCAGTATCTCAACGACTATAGGTTCTTCGCCGATCCGACCTATCCGAACACTTCGCTGGTGGTCATTCGAGAGCGCGGACCGAGAGGCTTCGAGGACGTGAACCTCGAATGCGCTGGTGGCGCGCTCTCGGGGTTCATTCCGCTCGGCACCGAGGGCCGCTTCGAGTACGCGCGCCTCTCGCTCACGAAGGACGGGAAGCTACAGACGGTCGGCGCCGGCACGTGCGGCTATGGCCTCCACCACATGTGGAGTCGGAGCCCATTCACGGCGACGCTCTGGGGTACCGCCTACGCCGCGAGCTACGCGCTCGTCGGCGGCCTCGCGCAGCGCACGCTGGTCCAGCGCTCGCTGGTCGTCCGCTGACCGCGGAGGTCGGTAGCGGAGGTGCTCCTGCAGCCGCTCGTCGGCCTCCTCGCGGTCCGTCCCGCGCGCGCGCTCGCACGTGCGGAGGTCGACGCCCGCCCGCGCCATCGCGGCGATGCCTTCTGCTTCGCCTCGCGGTCGGTCGTGCCCTCGCGCGCATAGGGACCGATGCGACGCTTCCGCGCGAACGCGAGCTCGACACCGGCGTCGTGCGGAAGCGCTTGGCGCACGGTCTCCGCGTCGACGCCCTTCGCGGCGAGGTGAGCCGAGATCGCGCGCCGCGAGCGCCCAACGCGCGAGAGGCTTCGCGCGCGTGACTCGGCATAGGCGGCGTCGTTGACGAGGCCGACCTCGCGGAAGCGCACGACGATCCTTCGAGCGCCGCCTCGCACCCGCTCACGTCGGCGGCGACGGGCTCGGGACGCGCGCGGGCCCGTGCCGCCTTGCGCGCCCAGGTCGACACCTTCCGGTCGGGCACGCGCGTGAGCGTCGCGGCGGTGGCGGAGCCTCGGGCGAGGGCGGCCTCGTGGAGGACGTCTCGCGACAGCGCGGGCCCGGGATCGCCGCTCCCATCCCGCGCGCGCGGGCCTTCTTCGCGGCGCCGCTCCATCGCGTCGTCATCACGAGCCCCTCGTCATCAGGCCCATCGGTAGAGCTGCTACTCTCGGAGGGCCACGACAGAGATGGTGAACGGCCCGAGCGGTCGCCCATCCCGTGGCCCGCTCGGTCGCACCTTGCCGCGGCCCACTCCGAGAGCGCCCCGGACAACATCCCTCGGACGGATGCTGCCGAAGGTCCGGTGACCTCCATGGTGACCTCGGGTCACCTCATCCGGTCAGCAGCGCTGTAACTCCGGACAACATCGAGGGACTTCTAGAGGCGCGGATCGGATTCGAACCGACGTATGACGGTTTTGCAAACCGTTGCCTAACCACTTGGCTACCGCGCCGTTGCAAGGAGACGCATACCGGGCGCAGCTCGCGCCGTCAACGGGATGTCGGAGGAACCGTGCCATTTCAATAAGGCATCGGCATGGATCGTCCCTGGTCGAGCTCGACTGGTACCTCGTGCTTCCTCCTGCGGCGCTGGAGGCAGCAGGCCCCGGAGCTCTCGCGCGCCCCGGGGCCGGGCGGTGCGTCTCCCGCCCCCTGCCCCGCTCGCGACGAGGGCGATACGAGTCGAGGAGGGCGCGGCGCTCGGTCCCGTCGCGCACGGGATCGCGCTCGGTTCCGGCGGCTCCGGCGCGCGGCGGCCCAACACGTGATCGGAGCACGTCACCGCAGGTTTTCCACAGGCTCCGCGGGGTTGCGAGACGTGAGGCGAGACGTTCTGCCAACCGACGGCGGCGAGGTCGCGTTGTGCCACGCTCGGACGAGTGAACCTGCGCTCACACGACGAGCTTCCGTGCTGTGAGCGGCCGCAGGATCGAGTGGCGCGTTGGTTGCTCGAAGGCGCGCGAAGCTCGGGAGGTCCTGAATGAAGCGCGATGCGGTCTATTACGTGATGCCCATGGGTGAGATCTGGCTCCTTCGAGCCATTGGATCGTCGGCCGAGGCCTTCCCGACGCTCGACGATGCGCTCGCTGCCGCCAAAAAGCTCGCGGCGCGAGGGGCACACGTCCGCGTCCTGTCGCGCGCGGGGCGCGAGTCCGCGCTGCCCTCGCTCGCGCGTACGTCGAGCGATCCGCAGGAAGCCGACCGCGCCGCGTCCTGATCCCCGAGCCTACGCCCGAGCGTGGACGAAGAACACGCCACGGGCCCGGGCCATCGTCGCTCGACGCGCATCGCGCATCCCAGCCGTGATGCGCGACGAGCGATGAGACCACGACCAATGACGGCGAGGACCGGCGAGCCCGCCGCCGCCGATCCATCGATGCAAGACGCGCGTGCGGGAGACGTCAGCCCTCGCCTGTCGTCTCGGCGTCGGAAGACTCGATGCGCCCGCGGAGCATCGTCGCCCTCGATGCCTCGAGCCTCGGCGTCTCGCGGATGAGCACGCTCAGGAGATCGCCGTCGGGCTCGCGGTGCCCCGCTTCGTCGGCGTGGCCCCAGAGCCCCTCGTCGGAGCGACCAACAACGCTCGCTCGCGCCTCGCCGCCACTCGCCTCCCCGTGATCCACGATCGGGTAGAGCGTGACGCCGTGGAGCTCGCAGCCACGGCGGAGCGCAGCGATGCACTGCCCGCTGACGTAGCGAAGCCAGGGTCCACGCTCGGCACCTGCGCTCCCCGTCTTCGACACGATCATCGGACGGTCGTAGCGCCTCCACACGTCGAGGAGCATCTTCGCGAAGGGGCGATAGCGGACGTCATCCCGCTCGATCGTCGCGCCGCCGTCGGTGAGCTGGCTGCCGGCGTCGAAGTCGACGCCGACGATGTCGAGATAGCGCGGATGGCCGCCGAGCGACGGCCAGACGCGCCCGACCAGCATCTCCCACGCCTGGTACTGCAGGAGGTTCTCCGACTCGACGTGCTCCGACGTCCGCCCGTGCGCCTTCGAATCGACGATGTGGATCACCGGCTCGGGCTGCACGAAGCGCGCTCCTGGGATCACGAGACGGACCCCCTCGATCGCCTCGATCGTCGCTCGTACGAGCTGCGCCTTGAGCTCGACACCGCGCGCGGCCGCGAAGGGATTCAGGCGGCGAACGTCACCGCCCGCCCGAGCGAGCGACGACATCTCGCTCACCGGGGCGACGATCACGGGTCGATCCGTCTCCATCGACAACCAGCGCGCGAAGGTGGACGCGTAGCGCCCGAAGCGCGCCGGGAACGCAGCGCTGAACGGATCGACGTCGTCCGGCCATCCGAAGCGCATCAGGTCCCAGATGACGTCGATGCCATGACGGCGCGCGGCGCGGACCATCGGTGCGAACCGCGTGAAGTCGAAGCGCCCCGCGCGCTCGACGAGCGGCCACGGCAACCCGTCCCGGCACGCCGTCATTCCGATCTTGCGCAGGCGCCCGTAGTCCTCGGCGACGAGCTCGTCGTGGCGCGTGGCCGCGAGCACGTCGAGCCGGCGGCCGTCAGCGAGCCGGTGACACGCGCACTCGAACCCTCCGAGGAAGACCCCCTCGAAGAGAGGAGCCTCCGCGAGCACCGCTCTCCGCGAACGCTCCACCGACGGCACGTCGGAAGAGGTCGGGGGCACGGCTGAGCGCGAACCTGCTCGAGTCATCGCGAGGACGTCGCCTGCAAGGCGTGGACGAATGCGCGCGGTCACTACGCCCCGGCACCACGATGCCCGCGCTGAGCTCGCGCCACGTCCTGACCGGCTCGGCGATCACGATTCGAGCGAGCGCCGATCCGCCGTGTGCGTGAGGGAAGAACACGGCGAGCGCGTCGCGCGTGCGTCGCGCGCGACGGCGATCAGACCGCGCCTGCGGCACCTGCACGCGCGACGTCGGATCGACCTCCACGAGCCCGTCTGCGACGAGGGCGCGCCAGCCATGGACCGCCGTCGCCTTCCGCCACACGAGCATTGCCCAATGCTCAGGACAAACGCGCGGCTTTCGCGGGCACGTCGTGTGCTGGCCGAACGACATGCTCCCCTCTCCCGCTATCGCCTTCGGTCCCGATGACGAGGTGGTCACCATCGACGACGAGGACATCCTCGATGACGACGACGACTGCCCGTTGAGCGTGCTCGACCCGGAGAAGGCTCACGACGACGCCTGCTGAGCCACCTCGGCTCAGCAGCGACGGCGACGCCGGAGCACGACGAGCGCGACCGTCGCGAGCGCCGTGGACGCCGAGATCGTCCCGGCGTGCGAGCCGAGCGCCGTAGACGCCGTGCAGCGCGCCGCGCGCGCCTTCGTGAGCGCTTCGAGCTCGTCATCGCTCGAGGACGACCATTCGGCCACGAGATCGGCGGTGGGACGAGGCGATCCGGCATCGGCGCCGTGAACCGGAGCCAGCGCGCTCGGCGTCATCGGCCCCGCATCGACGAGCGACGCCACCGGAGGCGCCGGCGCCGGCGCGGGGACGCTGTCGTTCGATTCTCCGCAGCAGCGGAAGCTCTGCTGGTAGGCGATGAAGTCCTCGTTGTGCGCGCGCGTCGCCGGACGGCAGCGCGCTCGGACGGGCCCCCAGTAACCTCCCTTGAGGATCGATCGGTACCCCGTGGGGTTCACGCTCCGAGTCCACTCGTCGACGTTGCCCGTCAGGTCGTAGACGCCGAACGGGCTCCGGCATCCACCGCGCGATCCCGAAGGCTCGCCCTGCCAGAGCCGATCGAGCTCCTCGCGCGCCTTTTGCCCGTCGCGCGGCTGGAGCGCGCCGTCGGTGAACGCCCGCCACGATCGATCGATCACGCACGCCGTCGTGTCGCGCGTCCAACCGTACGGGTACGGACGGACCTCTTCGCCTTCACACGCGAACGTCCACTCGTTCTCGGTGCAGAGGCGCTTCGAGCTCTTCTTGCAGATCGCCTCGGCCTCGCGGAACGTCGCCACGATCATCGGGTTCTGACCGAGCACGTTCGGGTACTCGAAGCGATCGATGCAGTAGTCCATCTGCTGCGTCGGCAGCTTCGCCACCTCGGACGCGATCTTCTCGCGATCGAACGTCCGGCAGCGCGCGGGGAACTCGCGGCTGATCCAGTCGGTGCAGGCAGCGTCCTGGAGGCGCTCGACCTCCCCGGTCGCCGTCCCGTTGAGCTCGCGGCGGAAGGCGCCCTTGATGCGCACCATCCCTGCCTGACACCCGGCACTGTTCCCTTCGCGCGCGTCGGTGACCTCGGGGCTCTCACCAGGAGTGTCCGCGACGGCCTGCCAGTGCTTCTTGTCGACCGACTGCCACTCGAAGCGCGGATCGTCGCCTCGACGGAGCTCGCTCATGAGCTCGCCTGCAGAGAGCTCATGGGTTTGCACCCAGTAGCCCGCGCCGAGCACGCCGGTGAGCCCGAGGCCGGCCAGCGCCTTCATGACGAAAGCGGTCCGCGACCTCCGACGACGCGGGACGAGTGAAACCTGCGGGGGCGGCGAATGGCTGGTGCTCACGTCGACAAAGCCTCGGTTGGAGAGCGATGGACGCTCGACCGCATCATCCATTCATCGCATCGCGTCGGGCGAGCGCCGGGGGCGGCACAGAGGACCACAGTCCTCACTAACGCGACCTCCGCTCTGAAATCCTTCTGTTTTTTCACAGCGAGCCCACCAGGCGTCACCTCGCAAAGATCGTCTCGAAACACGAGACGCCATGCCAGAGTGCCACTTTTCCTTGACGAATGCCCTCCAAACGGCGGAAAACACCCGCCCTGGAGGCTATAACAATGAAGAAGCTCTTCGTTCTTTCCGCTATCGCGGTTCTCGCGGCGTGCGGCGGCAGCGACCCCAAGCCGGCCGATCCGTCGACCACCAACAACACCAGCACGACGGCTCCGGCCAGCACGGAGACCCCGGCCCCGGCGTCGACCGACTCGGCCGCTGCTCCGGCGTCGACGGACGCGGCCCCCGCGGCCACCCCGCCGAAGAAGTGAGCTCGCTGCGCGGCTAGCCGCGCGTCGAGAGAGAGAGGCCCGCTTGTTTCAGGCGGGCTTTTCTCATTTTGTCTCGATGGCCTAGTGTTCCGGGTCGATGAAGGTCGCCCTCGCCACGTGCACGACGCTGCCCGCGCCCGACGCCGACCAGGCGCTGCTCGTCGGCGCGCTCGAAGATGCGGGAGCGAGCGTCCGGCTCCTCGCCTGGGACGATCCGATGAACGCGCCGGACGCCGGCGAGCTCGTCGTCATTCGCTCGACATGGAACTACTTCGAGGACGTCGACGGCTTCCTCGCGTGGGTGGAGCGCACGGCGAAGACGACGCACCTCTTCAACCCCGCCTCCATCGTCCGGCAAAACGCGCGCAAGACGTACCTCCGCGATCTCTCGCGCCGCGGTATCGACGTGGTGCCGACCGAATACGCGATGAAGGGCGACGCACGGTCGATCCCGGACGTCACGCGTGAACGCGGATGGGACGCGATCGTGATCAAGCCCGTCGTCTCTGCGGGCTCCTTTTCGACGCAGCGCTTTGCCGCAACCGAGGCGGCCGCCGCCCAGCGCTTCCTCGACGAGCTCACGCGCGAGCGCGACGCGATGATCCAGCCGTGGATGCCATCGGTCGACACGTACGGAGAGCGCTCCCTCGTGTGGATCGACGGCGAGCTCACGCACGCGATCCGAAAGTCGCCGCGGTTCAGCGGCAGCACCGAGGCGGTCTCCGCGGCGATGCCGATCGCTCCGGAAGAGCGCGCCTTCGCCGAGAAGGTCCTCGAGCCGATCGCCACGGATCTGCTCTATGCCCGGGTCGACGTCGTCCGGGACGAAAACGGGGTCCTCCGCCTCATGGAGCTCGAGCTCATCGAGCCCTCGCTCTACCTCGTGCAGTGCCCGCCCGCGCTTGCTCGCCTCACGCGCGCCATCGTTCGCCGCGCGACGGCCGACATGGCGTAAGCTCGGGCCATGGGCTGCCTGTTCTGCAACATCCTCGAGAGGAAGGTCCCTGCCACCGTCGTGTACGAGGACGACCACGCCCTCGCCTTCCGCGACATCCGGCCGGTCGCGCCGACGCACGTGCTCGTCATCCCGAAGAAGCACGTCGCGGCGATCCACGACCTCGAGCCTGCGCATGCGGAGACGATGGGCAACCTCCTCATCGCCGCCCGTCGTGTGGCCGATCAGGAGGGACTCACGAAGGACGGCTATCGCCTCGTCATCAACGACGGCGATGCCGCCGGCCAGACCGTGCACCACATCCACGTGCACGTCCTCGGCGGGCGCCAGATGACGTGGCCGCCGGGCTGATCCTCCCGGCCGGACGTCAGTCCCCGAAAAAAGCCGCGAGCTCGCGCGCGACGAGATGACGTGGCCGCCGGGCTGATCCTCCGCGTCACTCCCCGGAAGGAGCGGCGAGCTCGCGCGCGAGGCGCGCGACGTCGAGCGACGCCTCGCCGTCCATGAGCCTGGCCAGGGATCTCGCGACGAGGTCCCGGTCGGACGCGCACGGCGGCAGAGCGCGGATGTTGCCCCGCTCGGCGACGAGACGCAGCGCCGCGAGCTCCGTCGCCGAAAGCTCGACGACGCGCGTGAGGTGCACGGCTGGAATGATGTAACGAAGCACGAACGCCGTCTCGCCGCCCCGCGCCTCACCCGACAGAGTGATCGCCGTCGCGCGTGCGAGCTGCGGGACGATACCTCGCACGATCCCCGCTCGCTGGCGCGCGCGCCGCGCGCCCGACGACGTGAAGAGGTCGAACATGCGGTTCCGCACGTAGACGCCGGGCGCCACGATCATCGCGACGGTAAGCGCCTCGATCTGCTTCTCCCCGAGCTCGCGCAGCGGCCGTGCGGACGCGGCCGCCGGCGAGACACGCGCGCGCGGCGGGGGGAAGGACGAGCGCCTCACTGGTCCTCGTCGTCCCCGGTGCCGAACATGTTGGTCATGGCGCCGCCGCCGTTGACCTGGTTGAGGAGCGCGGCCTGACGATGCGTGCGCAGTGCAGTCACGAGCTCTTCGAGGTCGCCCTCGACGATGCGCTCGAGCTTGTTCAGCGTGAGCTTGATGCGGTGATCGCTGACGCGGTTCTGCGGATAGTTGTAGGTGCGGATCTTCTGGCTCCGCTCGCCGGTCCCCACCATCCCGCGACGCTCGGCCGACAGCGCGGCTTCCTGCTTCTCGCGCTCGATGTCGAGGAGGCGGCTCTTCAGGACCTTGAGCGCCTTCGCCTTGTTCTTCAGCTGCGAGCGTTCGTCCTGGCATTTCACGATGATGCCGGTCGGCTTGTGCTGGATCTGCACGGCGCTGTTCGTCGTGTTGACGCCCTGACCACCGGGACCGCCGCTCGCGGCAATCGAGATCTCGAGGTCCTTGTCGTCGATCTGCACGTCGACGTCGTCGGCCTCGGGGAGCACGGCGACCGTCGCGGTCGACGTGTGGATGCGCCCCTGCGTCTCGGTGGCTGGAACGCGCTGCACGCGGTGGACGCCGCCCTCGAAGCGGAGGCTCGAGTACACGTCTTTCCCGGCGACGAGCGCGATGCACTCCTTGTAGCCGCCGGTCGTGCTCTCGCTGAGGGACATGACCTCGAGCGTCCAGCCCTTCACCTCGGCATAGCGCCCGTACATGCGGAAGAGATCCGCCGCGAAGAGGGCAGCCTCTTCCCCGCCCTCGCCACCGCGAATCTCGAGGATGACGTTCTTCTTGTCGTTCGGGTCGGCGGGGAGGAGGAGGATCTGGATCTCCTTCTCGAGCCCCGTGAGCGACGCTTGGAGCTCCGGGATCTCCAGCTCGACGAGCTCGCGAAGCTCGGGGTCGGCCAAGGCCTCCTCGTCTTCCTTGAGCTTCTTCTGGACGTCGCGGTAGCGCCCATACGCCGCGACGAGCGACTCGAGGTCACTTCGCTCCTTCGTCAGCTTGCTCAGCTGATTGCGGTCCGTGAGCACGTCGGGGCGACACATGAGCTCGTCGAGCTCCGTGTAGCGTCGGGTCAACTGTTCGAGCTTCTCGAGAGGAAGCATTGGCACGAGAGGCTACCACGCGCCGCGCACGATCCGCGCGCGATCCGCGGCGCGCAGATGGGCGAAACGACGCGATGCCGCTGGACCAGCGCGGCCGACGATGACCGGCTCGGAAACGAAACGCGGCGCGGGCCGAAGGGCACCGCGCCGCGTGGACCGGAGGGTGGCGGCGCGCCTCGTCGACGCGCGAGCCCGAACGCCTCTTCTGTCCCTCGCTCCTGCGGCGAGCTCAGGCCGCGCGCCGGAGGTGCGGCGACTTCATGAGCGCGTCGAACGTCGCGTAGCGAACGTCACCGCCGTTCTTCGTGTCCTCGCCCTTCTCGCGGAAGAGCGTGACGCGGAGCGACGCGAGCGCGACCTCGAGCTGCTCGTCATCGGGCTCGATCGTCGTGATCTTCTGGCAGAGGAAGCCGGGCCAGAGGAGGACGCGGAGCGGTCCCGTGGTGCACCACCGCGCGAACACACGCTGGATCTCGAACGTCACCGCCGCGATGAGCGGGAGGAACGGGAGCTTCTCGAAGAAGAAGACCACGTTGTCGAGCGCAGCGTTGCCCGTCTGGATCTTGGGGAGGAAGCCACCGACCCCCGTGAAGACGAGGATCGAGACCATCGCCACCATCACGAGGAAGGTCGTGCCGCAGCGCGGGTGAAGCGTCGTCTTCGTGCGCGCGTTCTCGACCGTCAGCGGCTGGTTGTCCTCGTAGGTGGTGATCGTCTTGTGCTCGGCGCCGTGGTACTGGAAGACGCGCCGGATGTCCGCGAAGACGTTGCGGACGAGCAGCAGGTAGCCGATCACGATCGTGAGCTTGAAGGCGCCGGTGAGCGCCTGGAACCCGGGCGACTGCACGTCGAGATCGAGGTGCAGCAATCGGTTGATGCCGGCGGCCGCGGCCTGAGGCAGCGCGATCATGAAGCCGACCATCAAGACGACCATGAAGGTCATCGGGGCGCGGGAGCCCTTCTTCTCTTCCTTCGGGACCGCGAGGCCCTCGTCGCGACTCGCTGGATCGCTCGGCTCCTTCGACGAAGCGGGACTCGCGGTGTCGCCGTCGGCCGTCGTCAGGAGAAAGAGCGTGTAGCCGATCGTACGGAGCACGGCGAGCATGCTCGTCCCTATTCCGGTCTTCGCAGCCTTGGCCTTCGCCTCCGCTTCCTCGGCCTCGAAATCGCGCTCCATCTGCTCGGCGGAGAACCGCAGCGCCTCGCTTCCGAGGCGGAGGCTCTCACCAAGGGACGCCATTCCGCGGATGAACGGGAGCTTCGCGAAGCCCGTGCGGCCATCGGCCATCGCGCGCTCGCGAACGTGGAGCGAGCCGTCTCGACGGCGCACCACGATCGCAAGCGACTTTGGCGCCCTCATCATGACGCCTTCGAGGACGGCCTGCCCGCCGATGTAGGGCCTGGTGGCCACTACCTCGGCAGGGGACGGGCCGGCGGTGCGTGAGGGATCGGTCGACTCGGGCATGGATCGACAACTCTACGCACGAGAGGCGTGAGCGGCTACTCGGAGGCGGCGGGGGTCTCGGCCTTCTTCTCGGCCTTGGGAGCGGGCGCGGGCGCGGCCGCCTTCTTGTCGGCACCGTAGCGCTTACGGAAGCGATCGACGCGACCTGCGGCGTCGATGAGCTTCTGCGTACCCGTGTAGAACGGGTGGCACGCGGCGCAGACGTCGACCTGGAAGTCGCCGCGCGTCGAGCGCGTCACGAAGCTGTTGCCGCACGCGCAGCTGACGGCCGCCGGCGGGTACTCGGGATGAATGCCTTCTCGCATGGGGTTCCTCGGGTCCTCCGTTGGCGGCCGCGACGAAGCTGCGCGGGCATATAGGAGGAAGGCCGGCCTTCTTAGCGAACGAGCCTACCTAGGGCAAGAACAACCCGACCGACAATCGCTCGGGTTTTGGGTCGCTCCGCCGGCCTTGCCGTCGTCGCGCTCGCGCTTCACCCTCTCGTTCGGGCGAAGCACCCGAGGCCGCGCAGACGCTGCCTCGCTGGTCCTGAAGCCACGAGCCGTTCGCCCAAACGGGCCCAAACGGGCGGATGGCGAATCAGAACGGGATGTCGTCGTCGCCGCCGCCCGGGTAGTCGCCGAAGTCGTCGGCCGGAGGCGGCGCCGCCTGCTCGCGCGCCGGTGCGCGGCCGCCGCCGCCGCCGCCGCCACCATAACCGCCGCCGCCGCCGCCGCCGCCACCGCCGTAACCGCCGCTGTCGCGCTGCGGAGCGCGGCGCTCGTAACCGCCGCCTTCACCCGCCTCGCCGCCCTTGCCGCGGCCGGCGAGGATGATGTTCGTCGCGACGACCTCCGTACGGTAGCGCTTATCGCCGTCCTTTTCGTAGCTCGACGTGCGGAGCGAGCCCTCGACGAAGATGCGCTCGCCCTTCGAGAGGAACTTCGCGAGGGCCTCGCCGCGCTTCCCCCAGAGCGTGACGGCATGCCACTCGGTCCGCTCCTGACGGGTGTTGTTCCGATCGAGGTAGGTCTCGGTCGTCGCCAGACGGAGCTTCAGGATGGCCTGGCCGCCCTGCGTCACGCGCAGCTCCGGATCCGCGCCGAGGTTCCCGAGCAACATGACCTTGTTCAGACCTTCCGCCATCACACGCTCCTTGTTTGGACTCCCGCTGAGAGCCCTCGACTCCCGCCGCGGGCTCTCGACTCCGCCGAGGGCTCTTGGAGTCCCGCTGAGGACCGCGCATCAATCGTACGGTGCGTCCCGCATGTCAACGGTGCGCGCGGGCTTGCCTGAGATTGTCCGGGATCTCAGCCACGACCGGGGAAAGCCCGTGCACAACGCGCGGACAACCCGTGCGCGAAGCGTGGGAACGGGAGCCGCCGCGGTCGAGCATGACCGCGACCGTGACCCGAGCGAAAGGTGCAGCGCCGCCTCGCGACGCGCCCCTTACTTCGCCGTCTCGATCACCTGCTTGGACTTCTGCGTCTGACGGATCGTCTGCTTGCCGCCGCCGGACGGGTCGGGCACCTCGATCGTCTCGTTGATCGAGAGCTCGCCATCAGCCTTCGACGCGAGCTGGTTCCAGCGAACGTGCTGGCTGTTGTGGCCCTTGCCGTCCACCTCGATGAACATCGTCCCGCCGCGCGGGCTCTGCGTCGCACGGCGCGGAATCTTGATCTCGATCTCGGACTCGACGGTGGCGCCCTCGTTCGAGACTTCCTTCAGCGTGAAGCGCTTCGTCCCCTGCTCCGCATCCGACTTGCTGCCGAGCTCCCACTTCGCGCCGAGGCCGATCGGCTCCGTCGGGAGCGGAGAGACGAAGAGCTGCGCGGCCTGGCTCACGCCCTGGAGGATGCTCTCTGCGAGCTGGTTCCTCATCTGCGGGGAGCCGACGAACGAGACCTCTCCCGCCTCGCCGCTCGACGAGATCTCGAACGTCCCGGCAAGCCCGTTCACGGCTGCGAGCATCTGCGCGGCCTGAGGCGGCGCGCCCGGAAGCTCTACCTTCGTGACCTTGGCCTCCATCATCGCGCCAGCCGGTTTCACCTGCTTCGGTGTGACGTCGAGGTGGATCTTCAGCGTGATCTCTTGCGCAGGCGCGTTCTGCCCGCCGGCGCTCTGCGAGACCGCCTGCGTGATCGTGAGGATGCGCTTGTCGACCTTGTTCGCGACGAAGGTGTATTTCCGGACCGCGCGGGGCTCGGCACCGGCCTCGATGACCTTGACGGCGAGCTTGTCGCCCTCGTGCCCGCCATGCGCGTCGCCCGGCTCGCCGCCGCCGACCTCCCCGAGGCCGCCCTCGAGCCCGGAGTCGCGAACGCCGAGCCCAGCCGCGCTCCCGGTGGACGGAAGGAAATCGTTGAAGACCATGTCCGACGGGACCGGAGTCGGCTCCGCCTTCGTGGACGCCTCGGACTTGGGCTTGTCCTTGCTACAACCCGAGGCAGCCAGCGCGAGGACGACGGTTGCTCCGAGCAGCGAGGATGAGCGAAGACGGGCCATCGGGCGGACCCTACTAGACGCGACTTGGCGGCGCCACCTCGCCCGTACTAAAAGGTCTCCCGACCTTCTCCCCTTCTCCTTGCATTCCCCGCTCCTCGTGGGGGAGGGACCGATCGCCCCATGGCCACGTCCGACGCACCGCGCATTTCGATCGTCATCCCCATCTACAACGAAGAGGCGATCCTCCATGCGGCGATCGTGGACGTCCGTGAACGTCTGAAGCCGCTCGGGTGGAAGTACGAGATCATCCTCGCGGAGAACGGCTCGAAGGACCGCACCATCGAGATCGGTCAGGCGCTCGCCGAGAAGTACGGCGACGCCGAGGACGGTCAGGTGAAGATCATCAGCATGGGCGAGCCGAACTACGGCAAGGCGCTCAAGCAGGGGATCTTGCTGTCGCGCGGCGACCTCGTCATCTGCGACGAGATCGACCTCTGCGATGTCGACTTTCACCGTCGAGCCGTCGACATCCTCGAGAGCGGAGAGGCCGACCTCGTCATCGGGTCGAAGCTCGCGCACGGTGCGGAGGACGACCGCCCGGCCATCCGCCACGTCGCGAGCATCGCCTACTCGTCGATGCTCAAGATCCTGCTCGGCTTCCGCGGCACCGACACGCATGGCCTGAAGGCCTTCCGCCGCCTCGCGCTCCTCGACATCGTGCGGTCCTGCCTCGTCGACAAGGACGTGTTCGCGAGCGAGCTCGTCATTCGTGCCGATCGCGGCGGGGTGCGCACGAAGGAGATCCCGGTGCGTGTGATCGAGAAGCGTCCGCCGTCGATCAACCTCTTCAAGCGTGTCCCGAACGTGATGAAGAGCGTCCTCAAGCTCACCTACGCGATCCGCGTGCGCGGGTAGCGAGGAGCCCGGCCGTTCATGGGGCCGCTGCAGCGGGTGAAGGGGCCGCCGGGTTGATGTATCCTGGGCGCCGGCTCGAAGTGGAAGATCACGTCTCCAGGCGAGCAGCGTTTCTCGCGTCCATGGCGCTGCTCTCGTTCAGCGCGCTGACAGGGCTTGCCCTGGTCGGGTGGTTTCACCGGAGCGAGGTCCTGTGGAACTGGAAGAGCGTGCTCGCGATCGGCTGCGCCGTCCTCGCGGTGACGACGAGCGCGCTCGTCTGGCGCGCGCCCACGCGGATGCACGCGATCATGGGCATCGGCGTGATGCTCTTCTCGCTCCTCCGGATCGGACCGCCGGGCGAATGGACATGGGTGAGCTTCGCCCTCGTCGCGGTGACGTTCGTCCTGCTGATGCCGCTGGTCCATGCGGCGATCGTCCTCCGGGACGACCAGCACTGAAGCGCTGCCCAGAGCGGATACGGACCGAGCCCGCATCGGAATGCGGGCCGAGGCCGACCGCTGCGCGTCGGCCGAGCGCCCCCCTCCCCGGGCTACTTCGAGAGCGGCGCCTTCGCGGACATCTGGGCCTTGAGCATCTGGTAGCCGACCCGGAGGACGACGTCGTTCGAGCTCGACGGGTCCAGCGGGACGTCCCGAGCGATCGTCCCCGCGACGTCGTCCGCGCCCGCCTCGACCCGCACGGCCGCGCCGCCGTCGCGCGGGGCACTGCCGCCCTGCGGCCCCTCCGCGGGGAGATGGCCCGGCAGGTCGCGCTCGCGCACGACCTTCGGCGTCTCGGCGGGAGCCCGCGTGCCCGGCTCGAGCAGGACGTCCGGGTGGATGCCGTCCGCCTGGATCGCGTGCCCGCTCGGCGTGTAGTAGCGCGCCGTCGTCAGCTTGAGGCCCGCGTGGTTCGGCAGCGGCAGGATCGACTGAACGCTGCCCTTGCCGAAGGTGTTTGCCCCGACGACGGTCGCGCGCTTGTTGTCCTGGAGCGCGCCGATCAGGAGCTCGCTCGCGCTCGCGCTCCACTCGTTCACGAGCGCGACGACGGGCAGATCGGCGAACGCGCCGCCGGGCCGAGCCTTCAGGTCCTCGATCACTTCCCCGCGATGGCGCATCGAGTAGATGCCGCCCGACGCGAGGAACTCGTCCGCGATCTCGGTCGCCTCGTCGACGAGGCCGCCTGGGTTGCTCCGGACATCGAGCAGGATGCCCGCCAGGCCGCCGCTCTTCGACTCGGCGCGCATCTTCGCGGCCGCCGCCATGAGCTCCGCGTGGGTCCGCTCCTGGAACTGCTTGATGCGGAGGTAGCCGACGTTGCCGTCGAGGAGCTTGTGGAGCACGGCCGACACGTGGATCACCTCACGCGTCAGCTCGAAGGTGAGCGTCTGCCCCGTGCGCTCGGGCGGCGGAGCAGGGGCCGCTGCACCGGCGTCGGCGGCCTCTTCCTTCGGCTCCTTCGCCTCGCGCGATGCCCTCTCCTTCGTCTTCGCGCCCTTCACCTCGCGAAGCACCGTGATCTTCACCTTCGTGCCCGCCGCGCCGCGCATTCGCTTCACGACCTTGTCGAGCGGCTGGCCGAGCACATCCTCGCCGTCGACACCGACGATCTGATCGCCGCTCTTGATGCCGGCACGCTGCGCCGGTGAGCCCTCGATCGGCGCGATGATGATCAGCTTGTCGCCACGTCCGTCGACCTCGAGGCCCACGCCGCCGAACTTTCCTTCGGTGTCGCTCTGGAACTGGCGCCACTCCTCGGGCGGCATGTACGCCGAGTGCGGATCGAGATTCTCGACCATCCCCTTGATCGCGCCCTCGACGAGCTTGTTGCGCTCGACGGGGTCGACGTAGTGGTTCTCGACCTGCACGAGGACACGCCCGAGCTGGTTCACCGACTGATACGGATTCTGGTTCTCGGGCGTCGCCTCCGCGCGGTAGGTCCCGAGCACGAGCCCGCCGGCGAACGCACCCAGCGTGGGAAGAAGAATGCGGAGCAGCTTCACGGCCGCCAGCCTACCGCTTCTTTCAGCCGAGCGCCGTCCCTGCCTCCGGCCGAGGCGCGCGAAGCTTAACGCTCCACGATACCGAAGCCGATCGAAACCAGTGGACGGATCCGCCGCAGAAGTGGATCATTGTCGGTGAACGGGGCAAAGGGGCTCATAGCGTCACCGACGTGCCCCAAAGAGCCCCTGAACGTCCACCACAGGAGGCTCGCCTTGGCGAACGACAAGGACTCGATCAGCAATCTCCGCAGTGAGAGCTCCAAGACCGATAAGAGGAAGCAGAGCCTCTACTTCCCCGAGTCGATGCTTCAGGAGATCAAGGAAGAGGCAGCTCGCCTCGACCGCTCCCTCTCGTGGGTCGTCCAGCGCGCCTGGAAGATCTCGCGCCTCGAGATCAAGAAGCTGCCGAGCGTCAACGAGGTCGGCGACGGCGAAGAAGACGACGACGGTTGAGCTCGAACGTACACGGATGACGATCGGGCGCCCCACCGCCTAGGTGGGGACGCTCGCTGGCCGCGTACGTGCTTCAAACATCCTCGATCGGGTTACATTCAACGCAGCAGCCTCCGCGCTGAGCGAGCAGCTCTCGTGAGCGAAAGCGTACGTCCTCCTTCTTTGCCGCCGCCACCGTCGGGCCGTCCACCTCCGCCCGATCCGGCCGAGCGCCAGCACACCGTAGCGGCGGAGGACGGCACGCGCCTCTACGTCCGGACGATGCCTGCGCGCCATCCGGAGCACAAGCTCGGCATTTCGACCGTCTTCTGCGACGGCATCCTCTGCGACGGCTTCATCTGGAAGTACTTGTGGAAGGGGATCGCCGAGGTCTGTGATGTCGCCCACTGGCACTACCGCGGCCACGGACGCAGCGGCGCACCGGTCGACAAGGCGCGGATCGACATCGGTGCCCACGCAACGGACCTGAAGACCGTTCGCGACGACCTCGGCGACAAGCCGTGCGTGCTCATCGGGCACTCGATGGGAACCCAGGTCGCGCTCGAGGAGTGGCGTCGCTACCCGAAGAACGTCAAGGGCATCGTCCTCATCTGCGGGAGCTACGGCAAGGTCACGCACTCGTTCCGCGGCGTGCCCATCCTCGACATGATCCTTCCGAAGCTGATGGACATCGTCGACAAGCAGCCAGACATCGTCCGCGCGATCTGGTCGCGCATCCCGCCCGAGGTGGCGCTGAAGGCTGCGCTGCTCGCGCGCGACGTCGACCCGAGCAACGTGCGCCGCGAGGACATGCTGCCGTACCTCAAGCACATGACCCACGTCGACTTCCCGATGTTCCTGCGCATGCTTCGCGCCGCAGGAGATCACAGCGCGGAAGAGTGGCTCGGCGAGGTCGACGTTCCGGTCCTCGTCATCGCGGGCGAGAAGGACACCTTCACCCCTGCATCCCTCTCGGAGGCGATGGCAGAGCGCATCCCGAACGCCGAGCTCCTGATGGTGAGCGGCGGGAGCCATGTTGCCCCGATCGAGCAGCCCGAGCTCGTGGGCGCGCGCATCCGAGCCTTCGTCGAACGTGTCGCTTCGACGACGTAACTCCGCGCTCGTCCTCGCGCTGGCGTTCGTCGCCGCGTGTGACGGCAAGAAGGCGACGCCGGAGACGACCGTCCCGGCTACGGCCAGCGCGACGCCGAGCCTCGCGTCTCCGAGCGCGCCCCCCTCCCCTCCCGTCGCGACCACGGTCGACGGCGACGCCGCTGTGGCCGTGACCGACGCGAAGCCCACGTGGGCATTCGACTGCACGGACACGAGCACGCCGAAGGGCGGAAAGAGCATCGGCCACACCTCCGTCGTCTTCAAGCTCCTGCTCTCGAGCGGGAAGAAGGCCGCGTGGAAGCCGAACGCGAAGAAGGTGAAGGGCCGGTACAAGGGCGAGGTCGCCGCCTTCCGCCTGGCCGAGGCGCTCGGCATCGCGAACGTGCCGCCCGCATGCATCCGGGTGTTCGACGCACGAGCCGCCGCCGCGGTGCTCGCGCAGAGTGACGAGGCATCGACGCTCTTCGCCGACGAAGTGATCGTCGAGCAAGGCAAGGTCTACGGCGCCCTGATCCCGTGGATCGACGGGCTCTCGTTCTGGCCAATCGAGAAGGAGCCGCTGAGGACCGAAGCGCGCGCCTGGCTCGGCGCGGGCAAGCCGATCCCCGCGGGCAAGAGCGATCTTGCACGTCAGGCGAGCATGCTCGTCGCCTTCGACTTCATCACCGGCAACTGGGATCGCTACAGCGGCGAGAACGTCGGGCTCGACCCGACCGGCACGCACGTCCTCTTCATCGACAACGACGCCGCGTTCATGGAGGGTCCGCCGAAGGCTCAGCTCGAGCGGAACAAGGCGCTGCTCGACGGCACCGACCGCTTCTCGCGAGCGTTCGTCGCCGGCGCGCGCAAGCTCGACGCCGAGCGCCTCGCTGCGGTGTTCGGAGACGAGGCGCCGGGACGTCCGCTGCTGTCTTCCGCGGTGACGGAGAACGTCGCTCGACGAATCAAGGAGCTCGTCGCGATCGTCGACGCGAAGATCGCCGCCCGCGGCGAGGCCGAGACGCTCTACTTCCGCTGATTCCCTGACGGTGCCGGTGACGGCGCCCGTCAATCGGGCTGCGGGATGATCGGGCCGGTGTCGACGATCTCGAAGTCCGCGCCCCGGATCTTGCCGAGCTGCGTGTTCAGCGCGCCCATGTCCCAGGTGTCGTTCTGCTCGCCGCTGATGTACCAGTCCGAACCGTTGTCGGCGAGGATGAGGCCGTACTTCTTCATCGCCTTGACGATGACGAGAGACGGTCCGCTGAACTGACTCTCGTCGATCGCCGCCTTCAAGCGGACACGGAGCCCCATCGACGGCAGGGTGGCGTCGTCGGATCCGGCCGCGTGCGTGGCGGGATGGATGTACGCGTGGCGCGTGCGGCTCATCGTGAAGCGCAGCGCGTGCGTGATCTCACCGCGATCGATCTCTTCCTTGCGCACGAGACCCGGCATGATCGGCAGCCCCGCCGCGTCCGCACTCGTCCAGCCTTCGGGGCGGCGCGCGTTCGAATCGAGCGCGAAGATGGCAGCGCTCGACGCGGTGAAGCCGGACCCGCTCCTCCTCGCCGCGAAGAGCTCGTACAGAATGCACTTGTCCGGAGCGCCGTCGGTCGCGAGGAACAGGATGTGACGATCGCCGCCCCCCTCGATCTTCGCGTCGAGCGGGATCGGATAGCAGAAGTCCCCGCCGCCGCCCGCGCACGGGAGCTTGTCGCTCTCCCTCGGGCCCCAGTTCGTATCGAACGAGATCGGCACCGGTGCGCTGGCCTTCCCGACCGTGATGGGGATCCCGTAGTCCTCTGCGGACGAGCCCCAGTCCGGGTGCAACCCCCGCGTAGGGCTCATCTTCGGCATCACCGTCGTCATCAGGTCGGATGCGACGGCAGCACCGGCGATGTCGAGGTTCCACGCGTTGTCGTTCGGGAAGATCCTGCAGCCCGCATGGGTCGTCCCCGGACCCGAGACGCCGCCGCTCGACGCGTCTGCGCCACCGGAGCTCGATCCGCCCGAGCTCGCCCCACCCGAGCTCGATGCCCCCGAGCTCGATGCCCCCGAGCTCGATGCCCCCGAGCTCGGCGCCACGTTCTCGTCATCGCTGCAGCCGGCGGCGGCGGCGAATGACACACACGCCGCGACGACGACGGTAGCCCCTATTCCCTTCGAGATGCCCGTCATTGTGGAGACGAGAGTCTATCCTCATCGCCCCGAGCGCCGATGCGTTTCCGGCCCCAGGCTCTCGCAGAGCGAGGAAGCCGGCGTGATCACGACGCCATCGCGTGAGGATGCCCGCGGCACGCACGCTCGCGCGACCGTCAGTACTGGACGATCACGGCGCGGCCGTCGTCGCGCAGGCTCACGGCGCCGTGCTCGCCGGCGCAGCTCCAGCACGTCGTCCACCGGAGCTCCTTGCGCCGCGACGGCTCGTAGGCGAGCGCCACGGGCGCCATGTAGTCGAGGAGGAGGAACGACGATGCGAAGCGATATTTGCCCCCCGGCAACGCCCAGAGCGCGACTACGAAGCCCGTCTTCTTCGCGCGCCCCGTCGCGACGAGCAGCTCGACGCCGGGCTCGGGGCTCCACAGGATCGGCGAGGTCGCGAAGCTGATGCCCTCGGCGACGGAGGCGGTCGTCCCGTCCGCACGAGCGCGCGGAGAGCTGCGCGCAAGGATCGTCTTCACGTCGGCATTGTCGTAGAGCCGGACGCCCGCGCCGATGCGCGCGAGCTCCGGCACCCCGGCGAAGATCTTCTCGAGAGCAGCAGCGTCGAGATCCGTCTTGCGAAAGGCCGGCCGGGCCTCGATCGGCGCGACGGCGACGTCGTTGCGATCGCCGTGGCAGCAGCGGAACGCCATCCGCGCGGGCATTCCCTTCGCCGTCGCGCGCGCGCGCGCCGCGCATCGCCGTGCGCTGTCGGGACCTCCGCGAACGACATGGGTCTCGTTGTCCTTCGAGGGCGCCACCGTGCTGTCGGTCCATTCGCGCATGAAGCCCATCGCGCGGGCCCCGAACCCAGAGGCGCAGAGCGAAGGTGAGCGGTCGCACGCTTCGTTCCAGACCGGGCCCGTGGCGAAGCGATCGTCGTCGGGCCCCTTGCACGCGCGCTCCCACTCGAGCTCGGTACAAAGGCGCGCGCCACGCTCGTTGCACAGCCGCGCCGCTTCGCTCGCCGAGCTCACGAGCTCGGGCGCGGCCGTCGGGTCGTTCGGATACGGGAGCGCGTCGATCGCGAACGCGCCCATCTTCACGTCCACGAGCAGCGGCTCGAACGAAGCCTCCCGTCCGTCGTCACCGGGCGTGCTTCCGCTCACGAACGTGCCCGCGGCGACGTCGAGGCGTTGACCCGCTGCCGCGGGCACCGCGAGGGCTCGCGCGCTTCCGGCATCCGCGACGGACACCGCCAGCTCGGACGCCGCGCTGACGAACCCGGCATCGACCTCGATGCTGGCCGCGCTCGTCTGGAGGGCGACCGCCCCCGCCTTGGCGTCGTCACTCGAGCTTCGGCTGCAACCGCCGATGAACGCGAGGAGAGAGAGAGCGATGACGACCCGCACGTCTCGCTTCTACCCCGACGTACGCAAGGCGGGCGAGTTTGGAGCCGCTCCGAGCCAGCCCCTCACCACCGCGCGCCGGCCTCGTGCTTATCGAAGGACTTCTCGACTGCGTAGCGCACGGCGCCGGCATCGGCGCACCGGCGCGACCGTTCCGAGCAGGATGGCCGCCGCCATCCCCCGGATGAAGCCGAGGCTCTGCTTCTTCGCCCGGGGCGCGAAGTAGAAGGCCGCAAGAGGCCGACGAGGCCGGTCACGAGGATGAAACGGCCCGACGAACGCCGAGCGAAGACCGACGACGACACCCTCGTCCGTGCGCTCCTCGCGCGTCACGCCCGAGCCGCAGCGCGTGCGGCGCTCGTCCGCGCCTTCGACGACGGTCCCTGTCGTGCTTGCGAGCGTGGTCGGGCTCTACATCTTCTGGGCGTTCGCGCCGCCGTCGCGCTGAGCCAGTAGCGACCCGCTCCGAAAACGTGACGGACGCGGATCCGGGTGCAACGATCGAGGGGTGATGACGCTCACGCACCCCACGGTCGAACGCTTGCTCGCGATCATGGACCAGAAGCACCACTGGGCATACCCGTCGCTCACGCGACCGGGTCTCTCCCGGGCGCAGCTCCTCGTGCACTTCCGTCACGAGTACGCGGTCTACGTGCGTGACTTCCCCGTGCTCCTCGCACGCTGCCTCGGGCAAGTGCCGGACCTCATCGACGTGCGCCGTGCGCTCGCCGAGAACCTCTACGAGGAGCAGACAGGCGGGCTCTCGAAGAGCGCACCGCATCCGGAGCTCTTCCTCCGCATGATGGAGGGCCTCGGCTACGCGCGCTCGCAGTTCGACGATGCCGATCTCCATCCCGCCGCGCGCTCGTACAAGGAGTGGCTCTTCGACACGGCAGCCAAGGGGCCATGGCAGGCGGCCGCTGCCCTCCTCACGATCTTCGTCGAAGGCAGCGTCAACGAGCGCGCCGAGCTCGCCGGCACCTATCAGCGTCCGCGGGGCGACGCCGCCGTTGCTCGCCACGCGCTCGTCGTCCACTACGGCTGCCCGCCCGAAGCGATGCAGCTCGTACGAGCGCACGGCGACGTCGAAGGCGGGCATCGAGGTGACGCGTGGAAGATCCTCCTCGACAACACCACCGACCCCGAGCTCGAGAACACCATCGTGAGCACGTGCATGGACGCGCTCGTTCGCTGGCACCGCTATCGCGACGGCGTCGCCGAGCGCATGGGCCTCGAGCGTGACGGCGCCACCACCGCGCCGCCGCCCGCCGTGATGAAGCGCACCGGCTGACGTCCCGCGCACGGAGCTGGCTCCCGCCCGCGACGTGGCGACGAACGGTGGTTCACGCGTTGGTGGAGCCGAGCGAAGCTTGGTCGGCTCGCGTAGCCCTCGCGCCGCCGGCGCAGGCGCACGGAATCCCCTGCGGCCCAGTCCAAACGACCGCCGAGCTCGTGCCTCACGCCGCGAGAGCGTCGTCGATGGCGTCGAGCAGTCGATTCGTGTCGGGCTCTTCGATCGTGAGCGGCGGCATGACGTAGACGACGTCCGCATGGGGGAGCCGCAGCGGCCGGAGGAAGACCCCGCGCTCGGCAAAATCGGCGGAGGCGGGCGCCGTGCCGGGCTTCATCTCGACGACGCCGATCGCGCCGAGCACGCGCACGTCGACGACGTCCGCGCGCGTTCGCAGCGCGCCGAGCCGGCCTCGAAGGAGGGCCTCGAGCCGCGCAACGCGAGCCGCGAAGTCGCCGCGCTCGCACAGGTCGAGGCTGCCATGAGCGGCGGCGCAGGCGAGCGCGTTGCCCATGTACGTCGGTCCGTGCTGGAGCGCGCGATCGGCCTGCTCCGAGAGGAAGCACGCGAACACCGCCTCGCTCGCCACCACCGCGGCGAGCGGCAGCGTTCCGCCCGTCAGCGCTTTGCCGATCGTGACGATGTCCGGCACGACACCGGCCGCATCGAGCGCGAAGCGGGCGCCGGTGCGGAAGAACCCCGTCGCGATCTCGTCGAAGATCAGCCACACGCCGTGCTCGTCGCACGCGTGCCTCAGCCTCTGCAGCGTCTCTGGCTCGTGGAAGCGCATCCCGCCGGCGCACTGCACGAGCGGCTCGATGACGACCCCCGCCACCTCGCCCGCGACGCTGCGGAAGGCCTCTTCGAACGCGCCACCATCGTCCGCGCGAGGCACAGGCAGATGAATCGCGTCGATGCCCATGCCGGCGAACGCGTGATGCATGCCGCTCACGGGATCGGAGAGCGCCATCGTGGCGAGCGTGTCGCCGTGATACGCGTTCTCGAAGCAGACGATGCGTCGTCGTCGCGGCTCGCCGCGGTTGTGGAACGACTGCACCGCCATCTTGAGCGCCACCTCGACCGAGACCGAGCCGCTCTCGACGAAGAAGACCCGCGACAGCGGCGCGAGAAGCGCGGCGAGACGCTCTGCGAGCGCATACGCCGGCTCGTTCGCGAGACCGCCGAACGCCACGTGCGGTAGCCGACGGAGCTGCTCCTCGACGCGCGCTGCGATGTGGGGATGGTTGTAGCCGTGGGCCGCCGTCCACCACGAAGCGACGCCGTCCACCAGCTCGCGCCCGTCCGCGAGCACGAGCCGCGAGCCATGCGCGCCGACCACGGCGAGCGGTGTCGGAGCGGTCTGGTGCTGGCAGTACGGCCGCCACACATGGGGAGCGCCGGAACGCAGCCAGGCAGGATCGCGAGGAGAGGTTGCCATCGGGAGCCTCGATCTACCCGATCGGCGACGACGACGCTGCAACGGCGAGCCGTCAGCTCAGGCGTTCGTCGGCTCCGCCGCTCGTGCGCGACGCGAGGCGGAGAATGGGTCACGACGCGTCATCGCTCGCGCGCGACGGCCTCCCGCGCTGTCGGTCGATCGGGCACGCCTGCCGTCCGCGCAGCGCGTCCTCGATCGAGCGCCCCGATTTGCTACGCTCCAGTGGTTGCGGCCGTCACCCCCAGCCCTCTTCGTCATGGCCGCGCTCGCGCTCGCGGGCGGCATCGGCGTCGTCGCCACGCGCCACGCCGAGGGCGCGTCGGATGACGGTCCGGCCCTGCCGAGCGACGCTGCGACCTTCGGCTTCGTGGTCCGGGGCCATGCGAGCGGCGTCGCGCTCCTCGAGTCCACGAAGCCCTTCTCACTCGCGCTCGCCAACGGGCCGGTGCACGGCGTTCCGCCGACGAGCGCGCGACTGGCAACGGCCTCCGCGATCGTGTCCCGCGAGCTGGCGCGGTACCCCGTGGCGTTCCTCCGCGGCGTGCGGCTCGCGGGGATCGTGCTCACGGAGGATCTCGCCGAGAACGAGATGCCGATCCCGTCACTACCCAACGTCGGCGGGCTGCTGCTCCTCGACGTGTCGAGCGTGGAGAGCGATCTCGTGCGGAGCCTCCATCACGAGATCTTCCACTTCTTCGATCTTGCCGATGACGGACGCGTCTCCCCCGACGCGGCGTGGGAGGCACTGAACCCGCCGGGCTTCGTCTACGGCTCGGGCGGCCGAACGCTCCGCGGCACATGGGCGGCGCACCCCAGCGACGACCTCCCCGGCTTCGTCTCGGTCTACGCGACGAGCGGCGTCGAGGAGGACAAGGCCGACACCTTCGCGTTCGCCCTGACGCGCGCACCGCTCGTACGCGCGCGGATGACGTCGAACGCGGTCCTTCGCGCGAAGATCGAGGAGCTCACCCGCCGCGTCACTGCCCTCGACGCCGCGGCGGCCCAGCGACTCGGCCTCGACGCGCTGCTCGCGGCCCGATAGCTCGAGCACCACAGCGACAGAGCATCCCCAACGGAGAGAGCGCTTCACTCGCGGCGTTCGTGCAGTGGCTGAGCACGTTGGGTCGGCGTCGATGGTGCATCGCCGCGATGTGCACGTCGCGGTGCCGTCACGCCGTATGCCTTCCATCCTCCTCGACTTGCCCTCGCGTGACGCGCGACGCGAGATGGCGACATCGGGCGCAGGCCCGCCTGAGCGCCGCGCGGCTTGATCCCTTCGAGCGGGATTGTCACCAGCCGCGCGTCGCGGTGTCCGATGACGATTTCGGACTTCTCGCTTGACGTCCCTCGAGACGACACCGGCTCTCTAGCGCGGGAGGTCGCGGGAACCGGGGCGTGCCGGCGGCGATTGGCATCCTCCGTCGCTATCGCGCTCCGAAGACCGCGCGACGAGGTCCGAGCTTCGATCGCCTGCGGACGGGGCCTTCCCGTGCCCCACGAAAGTGCGTGTTAGGAGCGGTCATGGACACGCTCGGGGATCTGTCCGACGAGGAGCTGCTGGCGCACCTGCGCGGGCATGTCGGCAATGGGAACGTCTGGTGCGCGGAGCTGATCGCCTATCTCGTCGAGGTCGAGGAGCGACGCCTCGATCGCGTTCACGCGTGCTCATCGATGTGGGACTTCTGCACGCGCAAGCTCGGGATGAGCGAGGGCGAAGCTCACCGTCGAATCGCGGCGGCCCGCACCGTCCGGCGCTTCCCCCAGGTGCTCGGCGCCATCGCGCGGGGCGACGTCCACCTCTGTGCTCTCTACGCGCTGCGGAAACATCTGACGATCGACAATGTCGACGAGCTGCTCCGCGAAGCGTCCGGCAAGAGCACGCGGGAGGTCGAGAAGATGGTGGCCGCCCTCTTTCCGCGACCGGACGTACCGACGTGCGTGGAGCCCGTCACGCCGCAAGCGCTGCTGTCGCCGCCATCGCCGGTATCCGTCGCGATCCCCTCCGATGCAGCGTCCACGTGGTCTCTGGCGCTGGCGGCGGCGCCCACGACTGGACCTCGGCCGAGGGTCGAGCCGCTCTCGGCGACGAGGTATCGCATCGAGCTCACCGTGAGCACCGGGACGAAGGAAGCGATCGATCGCATCAAGGACCTGATGCTCCATCGCAACCCGAGCGGCGATCTCGAGACCATCCTCGACGCGTCACTCGCGCTCCTGCTCGCCCACCTGGAGAAGGAGCGGCTCGGCAAGACACCGCGTCCTAGGAGGCGCAAGCCTGCCGAGGCGACGAACGCATGCGCCTCGTCCGCCGCGACGTATGCGGAGGCCACGACTCGAGCTCCGAGCGCGCCCATACGGGTGGAGCCGACGGGCCATCCAGCCGCGCCCGCGCGCTCGGAGGCAAGGACACAGGATCCAGGCGCGCACCTGCACGCGGATGCGCTCGCCGCCAATCGTCGCGTGTCGTCGCGCGGCCCCGCGAACGCCGAGCCGAGCACCGTGGAGCCGGATGATGTCGAAGCCGTTCCGGGCGCCGAAGTATCGGTCGCGGCGCGAAGGACGTGGCCCGCAGCGTCCCCCCCTGCAGCGAAGGCATCGCGCGTGCGACTTCGATACGTCCCGATGGATCTGAGGCGGGAGGTCTTCGCCCGAGACGGCACACAGTGCACCTACGTCGGACCTGACGGCGATCGCTGCCCCGCACGTGGCTACCTCGAGCTGGACCACGTCCACCCGAAGGCACGCGGAGGGACGGAGACGGCAGCCAACCTGCGAGTGAGGTGCAGAGCACACAACGCGCTGTACGCCGAGCAGGTCTTCGGCCGCACGCACGTCGCGAGCCGCATGGACTTGCGGCGTCGCAAGTCCGCGCCGCCGACACCGGCCTCCTTCGAAATTGCCACCCGTGGACTGCGCTCCCTGGGCTTTCGCGAGCCCGAAGCGCGGCGAGTCCTCGAGACGCTCGCAACGAAGCCGGAAATGCAAGCCGCTACCGTCGAGATGGTCCTCCGCGAGGCGCTGCTGGTTCTCACGTAGCTGCAGCCGCGGAGTGTCTTCGCGCGTGACGGCAAGGGGTACACCTGCGTCGGCCCTGCCGGCGATCGCTGCCCCGCCGCGGCACGTCGGGCTCGATCACATCTGCCCCAAGGGCTCCGACATCATCCAACATTCGAGTGAGGTACCGAGCGCACAACGCGCGGCATACGGAGCAGGCCTTCTGCCGCACGCACGTCGCGAGCCGCATGGACTTGCGGCATCGCAAGTCCGCGCCGCCGACACCGGCCTCCTTCGAGCTTGCCTCGGACTCCGCGCCCTGAGCTCTTGCGCGCCCGAAGCGCGTCGAGAGTTCGCGACGCTCGCAACGAAGCCGGACATGCAAGCGGCTGCTGTCGAGATCATCCTCCGCGAGGCGCTGCTCGTTCTCGGATAGCCGTCGCCAGCGCACCGCCGAGCAGCTCGACGGCATCACACGAGCGCGCCGGTGATCCTCGCGCAGCACGCTCGCCATATCCTCGGTCGCCGTCGATGCACGGACCGCCATGCGCATCGACGTCCGCACGCGGCTCCACGCAAGTCGGTTGCACCGTCATGCGCGATACGCTCGGCTGCCGCGCTCATCGCCCAGCCACCGCACGGCGTGCTTGGGCCAACAGCATACGACGACCATCCAATGGCGACGGGCCCCATGGGATTGCTAGCCTCCCATACGAGCTCGAGCTGCACGGGGGCTGGCACACGCCGGAACAATAGCGACCGCGGCCTCCTGAGCCGAGCAGGTCCACACGACTGCGAGTCGCCCAATAGCTGCAAGCTCCGGTCAGCGCGAGACGTAACGACGACGGGAACAAAAGACGTGTCCGGAGGAGGAGCTACAAGGCGATGCAATGCGATGGGGCTAGGCGGAAAGACGACGGGAGCAGCCGCCTCGGAGCTTGGAGCTCGGAGGTGTCCTGCGACGCCCGGTGTCGCGCGCGAGCACCCCAGCTCGCGGAAGCCCCGCGCGTTGCGCCCGGAGTCCTTTACGCTCGAGTGCATTGCTATGACGACACTTCGGATCGCGACCTGGAATCAGGATCACTGGAAACGGAATCCCGCCCAACGTGAGGCAGCGTGGACTCGCCTCGAAGCGATGGGCGCCGACGTCGCGCTGCTGCAGGAGTGCGTTCCGCCGAACAGCGTCGGGCGAGAGCGCGTTCTCTGGCGTGAGATCGGCGGCACGCGTCGTTGGGGCTCCGCGGTGCTCTCGTTCGGCATGCGCCTCGAGGAGATCACGCACGCTCGCACGAAGTACGCCCGCCATGCGTATGCGCTGCAGCAAACGTATCCGGGGGCAGTCGCGATCGGCCGCGTGCATCCACCGAGCGGACTCCCTGTGACCGTCATCAGCATGTACGGCGTGATGGATCCGTACGTTCAAACGACGCTGTTTCGGATGGTCGCCGACTTGATACCGCTCTTCGACTCGGTCGACGGACGACGCGTGATCCTGGGTGGGGACCTGAACCTCGAGACGGCGTCTCAGAGTCCGGAGCGCCCGCGGCTCCTCGCGATCCTTGGAAGCATCGAGAGCCTTGGCCTCGAGAACCTGTTCAAGGTCGCCAAGGAGAGGCCACCCGTGTCACCGAGCTGCCCCTGCGAGACTGGCACGAGCTGCTTCCACGTGCAGACGCATCGACACACGAGCTTCATCGGCACCGAACGCGAGCAGTTCCCTGCACACCTCGATTACCTCTTCGCGTCCCCGGAGCTCGCTGCCGATTGCACCCGCTTGTGGCTCGACGACGGCGATCCGAACTGGGAGATGAGCGATCATCGCGCCGTCCTTGCCGAGTTCGATCTTTCCGAACGGCCCGATCCGGTGCGCCGCTGGGACGAGCGCTCTTTCGTCGAGCAAGTCGAACGGACCCACGGAGCCGAAGCGGGGTGGGTCGCCAGGAACGCGCTCGATTGGGCCGAGAAGCATCAACTCCGAATCGCGTTCGAGGACGCCATCGAAGGGCAATGGTGGGCACAGCTCGACGGACCGAACGAGCTACAGTGGACCTTCTCCATGCGGACGGGAGGTGACCTCGTCATCCAATTCCAGCACATGCGTGCGCCATTCGCGGACAGCACGGCGAAGGACGCTCTCCGGAGCCGACTCAACACGATCCCCGGCGTTGCAATTCCGTCCGAACGACTCGGCGGCCGGCCGACGATCCCGCTGTCCGCGCTGCGCGGTCCGGCGCACCTCGGGACGTTTCTGGACGTGTTCACCGACGTGGTCAGTCAGACGCGCTCCTATTGGGACTCGAATCAGAAGTCCCGATGAGCTCGGCGTGCGGGAAGAAAGGAACACAAGGAACGTAAAGAGCCGCGAGCCGCGCCATCAGCAGTCACGCTGCCCGCTGGCATCCCCTCGCGCCGCGTTGGCCCCGCCTCGGTCGTCGTCCGTGCACGACCGACGCTGAAGACCGCTTCACGTGAGCTCGTCGGTCTCGCCTCGCGGCGCGCTGGCCTCATGCTGGGCAGCTTGGATGCGAGCACAGCTGAAGCTCGACCGCGCCACATGAGCACGCCGGTGCTCCCCTCGCAGTGCGTTGGCCCCTCCACGCCCGCCCCCCGGAGGGGCAGGCGCTCGAACGGGCTCGGCGGATGGATGTCCCCGACGTCGCGCCAGGTCGGACCGACGTGGGTCAGCCATCAGGATCGGCGCGCCTACTCGGCTGTGTGATCGATCGTGGCCGGGCGTTCGAACGTGATGCGCGTGGACTGCTTGCGGACGCGCCGGTAGCCGAGGATGTGGAACATGTCGTGACGGTAGACCTGCGTCACGCGCTCCTCGACGACGAGTCGCGAAGGCTGCTCGGGATCGCGGGCGATGCCCGGGAGCAGGTGGAGGAAGCGATCGAGCTTCATGTGACGGAGGACCTCCGACACGCGCATGCGTGTGGAGCTCATCTCGCGTCCCCAGAAGAAGCCGTCCGCGCCCTGCCCTTGATAGAGCGGCAGGATCACCATGCCGTCCTTCGGCGCGCGCACCTCGCCGTGGCGGGTCCGCGCAAGGAGCTGCCCGGCACGCGCGCGCGCGAGGTTGAGGAAGCCGGGCTCCATCACGAACGCGTCGTCCGCGGTAATCGCGTGGCGCGAGACGACCTCCATCACGCGCGGGAGATCGCCGCGGCGGCGGTCGAGCAGTGCGTGGGCAGCGCCCGTCTCGGTGAGGAGGCCCGAGCCGAAGAGGCCGGCGGACTCGGCGCCGAGGAGGACGACCGCCTCGAGGTTGTCGACGGACCCCGGATCGTCGTGCTGACCGCCCTCGACCGCGAAGGTCGCGCAGCCCTGTTGTGTGAAGTAGGCGGTGAGGACGCCGTCGAGCGCCTCCTCCAGGCCCATGAGCAGCGGCAGCGGGATCACGCTCGCGAACTTGCGCTGCTTCAGCGTGTCGCCGAAGAGGATGAACGGGAGGCCGTGCGCGCTCGTCGTGTGGAGGTCGATCAGGTAGACCGGGCCGCGCGCGCGTGCGATCGCTGCGCGGATCGCGGCGAGTAGCTCGAGCTGCTCGTGGTCCTCCGCGTCGAGCGCCTCGCCGCTGCGGGCACGCGCCTCGAGGTCGGCGATGCGCTCGTTCGTCCAGACGCGGTTCATGTCGCGCTCGCGGTAGCGAATGCCGAGTCGCATCGCGCCGAGATTGCCGGCGAAGGCGACGAGCTCGCCCATCACGCGGCCCTGACGGCGCGTGAGCGTGGCGAGGGCGCGGCGGACGGCGCTGAGCCCGGCGTGCTCGTTGCCGTGGATGCCGGCGACGACGATGAGTGTTGGACCGGGCGCGTCTCCGACGACGCGCCCAATCTCTCGCCCCTCCGGCAAATCGTACGCGGCGCTCATCGAGACGGTCTCCTGACCCCCTGTGGTCCTGCCGTGTGATCGATCGCCTTCTCCCGCGTGGAGCTCTTCACGGAAGGCTCTTCGAGCGGTTCGAGAGCACCGATCTTCTGCTCGAGGAGATCGGCGGCGATGCCCATGAAGTCTTCCTCCATGACCATCGCAACGATGCGTCCATCCTTCACCACAGGCAAGCACCCAATGCGGTGCCGTCGCATCAGCGCGATCGCATCGAGCGTGGAGGTCTCGGGGGAGACGGTGACCAAATCTCGCTTCATCACCTCGCTCACCGTCACGTTCGCGGGCACGTTCGCCGGCACGTTCGCTGGCACAGGGGCTGGCGGAGAAGGTGCGCTCCCGAGCTTCTCGAGGTCCGCGATGAGGGACGCGGAGCTGTCGGAGCGCGGAAGCATGGCTGAGCTCTCGCTTCGCGGCAGCATCGCGGTGCTGTCCGTACGCGCGCCTGGGAGGTTCGCGAAGTGACGGAGCACGGCGCGCGAGGTCACCAAACCGACGAGCTTGCCGTTCTCGTCCTCGACCGGCAGGTGGCGAATGCGCTCCCAGCTCATGATGTCGGCGGCAAGCTCGACCGGATCGTTCGGATGGACGATCACGAGATCGGTCTGCATGTACTGCGAGACCTTCGCCCAGCCCGTACGCCGGGCCGACATCTCGTCGAGCCGAGCGCGCTCCCACTCGGCCACCGGACGCCCCGCATCCTGGCGCGCGATCGTCGCCGCGACGAGCGCGGTGAGGTGCTCGCCGTGCGAGCCCTTTGCCTTCATGTCCGCGAGCGAGCGGAGCGCCCAGCGACTGCCGGTGTGGAGCGAGCGCACGCGCTTCTCGATGATGCCGAGGTACTTCTTCCCGTCCGCGTCGTCGACGCCCGCGCGTGCGAGGCCGGCCTCGGCGATGGGGAGCAGGCGCTCGAGCACGAACGGCTGCGCGATCACCTCCTCACCGTCGAGCCAGGAGAACCGAGCCGCGAGCCCGTCGCGCGCGGCGTTGTAGAAGTTCGCCTGCGCCTGGTCGAAGTCCATGCGCGACGGCAGATCCTCGATCGTCGCGCAGAGCTCGCGCATGAGGCCGATCCAGAACGCGGCGTTCGCGACCTCGTCGACGATCGACGGGCCCGAAGGGAGCGCGCGGAGCTCGATGCGCAGATGCGGCTTGCCGCTCGCAGAGATGCCGTAGCAGGCGCGGTTCCAGCGGTAGATCGTTCCGCTGTGGAGGCGGAGGGCGCGCAGCTCGGGGACGCCGCCGCCGTCGAGGACCATCATCGAGTCCTCGTCGACGCTCATCCCGACGAGCGGGCGGAAGCGGGTCACGTTCTCCTTGAAGATGCCGACCGCGCCGCCGTGCGTCGCCCAGCCCTTCCCGAACGACACGCGCGGCGCGTCCTGACGTGCGTGGAGCGTGCGCGTGCGGATGTCGCAGGACTCCTCGAAGAGCGCGATGCGCGTCTCTGCCCAGAGACGCTTGCCGAACAACGTGGGGGAGTTGGTCCCGATCGCGAGCGTCGGTGCGAGCACGAGCTGCGCGACGTCGTAGTCGTGACCGAAGCGGCTCGGATCGATCGACTGGAGATGGACCTGGAAGCTCGCGTTGCACGCCTCGAACATCAGCGAGTCGTGCTTCGCGACGAGCTCGTCGAGGCCCTTGATCGCGATGTCGTAGCCGTCGCCCTTCGCCGCGCGCATCACGCGGTTGAGCGTGAGGTAGCGCGGGTTCGGCACCATGTTCTCGAGTGACAGGTCCGTGCGCGCGAGCGTGGGGAGGATCCCGGCGAGCACCGGCTGGACGTCGAGCTCGGAGGCGACGGCCTGGACGCGCGCGTAGAGCTGGACGAGCTGCGCCTCCATCCTTGCGAGCCCGGCGCCCTCGAGCGCCTGCGGGTCGGCGTTCATCTCGAGGTTGAAGAGCCCGAGCTCGGTGGTGAAGTGCGGATCGGCGACCCGGTCGATCAGCTCGAGCGCCGTCGGCGACGCGTTGTAGGCGCGGTCGACGAGGAACATCTCCTGCTCGGCGCCGATCGTGGAGATGCCGGTCTCGAACCGGCCCTCGGCAAGCATCCGCTCGAGCGCGCGGAGGTCGGTGAGCAGGGCCCGCACGTAGCGCGCGCGTTCCGCGCCCTGGAGCTCGCCGGCGGTGGTCTTGTCGTTGAGGGGGCCGATTTCCATCTTAGACCTGCACCGCTCTTTCGACCTTCTTCGGCGCGGTCCAGTCGTCGAGATACTTCGGTAGCTTCGCGCGCCACGTCACCCAATCGTGATCGACGTTGCCCCACGACTCGACCCAGTTCGGGATCCCCTTGTCGCCGAGAACGCTCCCCATCCGGAAGCTCTCGCCGATGTTCTCCCACTTGCCCTCGCCCGACGCGAGATGGATGTAGCGCGTGCGGAGGAGGTCGAGGTGAGGGCCCGCGAGCGTGGGCACGAAGTGCAGCGGTGACGAGACACGGTAGTAGTCCGTCGGCTGCGGATGATCGATGAAGCGCAGGAGCTCGTAGCTCCCGCTCATCCCGAGCGCGCGGTGGAACAGATCGGGGAAGCGGCAGGTCACCGCCACGGCGTGAAACGCACCGCTCGATGCCCCCGTCGTCCAGATCGGAATGTCCGGCGTCTTGCAGTCCGTGCGGATCGCGGGGACGACCTCGTGCTTCACGTACTGATGAAACTGGTTCATCACGTACATGCGGTGCTCGACATGCTGCTGCTTGTCGAAGAACACGCGGCCCGCGATGCTGTCACACGAGTAGACCTTGATGCGTCCGGCAGCGAGCAGCGGCTCGAGCACCTGGATCATCTTGAAGCGCTCGACCTCCTCGGCATCCCCGCCGGCCGTGGGGAAGAGGAGGATCGGCTGACCGGAGAACCCCCAGCGCGCGAGCGTCGTGTCGCACTGCAAGCGTGACGAGTACCAATGAGACTTCTCGAACATGCATCCCTGCCCTGCCCCGGAGAGGACGGGCCCTCACCAACCCCAACCGAAGAGCTTGTGATCCGTCGTAGCGGCGCGCGGGCCCCGTCGCAAGTAAACCCTGAAACCCCGCGCATTTGAGACATCCCGGAGCCGAGCTGGAGGCCTCGGCGCGTGGCCAAATCGGCTCCGGCCGAGCTAGCTATCCTCACGGGACACATGGGCTTCGCGTCGGTCGCCGGGCCCCCGCGGCCCCTCCCTCGCCGGGGCACGCCATGCTCGTCGGTCGACCGTCACCAGACCCGAGGAAGTCGAGTCGGTGCGGGGCCCTCGACGCTCGTGATAAATCTTGTCGCGGGCATGGTGGAGCATCGGCCGTCGGGCTGGATCGGCGCGGTCCTGCAAGGCAAGTGGCGGATCGAGGCGAAGATCGCCCGTGGCGGCGTCGCGACCGTCTTCCGCGCGACGCACCGGCGAGGTCAGGTCGCCGCGATCAAGATCATGCACCCCGAGCTCGCGCAGAACGCCGACGTGCGGAGCCGCTTCCTCCGTGAGGGCTATGCCGCAAACAAGGTCGGGCATCCCGGCGTCGTGCGCGTCCTCGACGACGACGTGACCTCCGACGGCACGGCGTACATCGTGATGGAGCTGCTCGAGCACGGCGAGGAGCTTGAGGACATGCGCGAACGGAGCGGCGGGTTCCTCCCCGTCCAGGACGTGGCCCGCATCTGCGACCAGGTCCTCGAGGTCCTCGCGGCCGCGCACGAGCTGGGCATCATCCATCGCGACATCAAGCCGGAGAACATCTTCGTCCTCGAAGGCGGCTCGGTGAAGGTGCTCGACTTCGGGATCGCGCACATCAAGGAGGCGGCCGCCGCTTCCGGAGAGCGGACGGCCACGGGGCTCCTGCTCGGCACGCCGGAGTACATGGCGCCGGAGCAAGCGCTCGGGAAGCGCGGACAGATCGACGCGCACACCGACGTCTATGCCGTCGGCGCGACGATGTTCACGCTCCTCTCGGGCGAGGCCGTCCACGTACAGGACACGCTGAGCGCCTTGCTGATGGCCACATCGACCCGGCAGGCGCGGACGCTTGCGTCGACGCGCGTCGGGAAGACGATCCCGCGCGAGGTGATCGCGATCGTCGACAAGGCGCTCGCCCTCGAGAAGCATCGACGCTGGCGGAGCGCGAGCGAGATGCGGGACGCGCTCCGGAAGGCCGTGCCGCAGGAGGTTCCGTCCAGGCCGTCGCTCGCGCCGCCCGCGACGACGCCGCAGAGCGGCGCGAAGGCGGAGACGGCACCGCCCCCCGCCGACGCCGCGCCTCCGCAGAAGGCGATCTCGCTGAAGCCCCCGCCGATGCAGAAGCTGCAGCGCATCCCGCTGCCGTCGGCGCCGCCGCCGGGACCGGGAACGACGGCACCGAGAGCACTGGTGAAGATCCCGGCGCCCTCGGCCGTGCCCGGCGCCACGTCGCGCGCGGGTGTAAAGGTCCCCGCGCCCGGTGTTCCCGCGATCCCGCCGGGCGCAGGCGTGAAGATGCACGCGCCGCCCGCGATCACGCCGGGCTCGGGCGTGAAGGTCCCCACGTCGCCGCCACCGCGTGCGTCGCGGCCACCTCCAGCTCCGCTGGCGGCGCGGCCGGTCGCGAACAAGCCTCCGGCGTCGCTCGCTCCTTCGTCGGAGCCGAAGAGCGATCCCCCTCCGCCGTCGTCAGGACGGACCTCCGTCGTCGGTGCGCCTTCGCCGTCGCATTCCAAGCGCACCGTCGTGCGCCCGCCGCGCGCCGCTCCGGCGGCCGACTTCCGCGCGCCGATCGACGGGAGCCTCGAGTCCGCCTCGCTCCCCACGCCGTACGACGCGAACGATCCGTGGACCGCCGAGTTCACCGACGGCGACATGGAAGGCCCGACCGTCTCGACGACGGAGTCGCCGGCGCTGCGCTCCCTCCCTCCCCTCCCTCGATCCGTCGCGCAGTCGGCGGAAGCGACACACGCTCTTCCCGCTCCCCCGATCGCCCGCGCGGCGAGCAGCATCGCCGCCACTCCCGGCCCGGCGTTCGTCGCCGAAGACACCAGGCGCACGGTGCGCCTCGATCGACCGGGAACCGACGGCGCAGTCGACCCGAGGCAGCTCACGCCGTTCGCGCCGTTCCATTTCGAGCGAGAAGGTGGCGGCTCAATCCTTCCGCCGCCACCACGACGAGCCGAGCGCGATGCCATTTCGCGCACCGCGCCGGTCCTGTCGTCCGTCGACGCGCACATGCGCGAGGCGGCGGGGCCGATGGCGAGGGGACAGGCTGGCTGGCTCCCGCATCAGGTGTCGCCGCGGCTGCCCCCGCCGGAGGCAACGAAGCCGCAGGCCATACGGCTCGCGGAGCTCGCCCTCGCCGCGCTCGTGGTGATCACGCTCTCGATCGGCGGCTGCATCCTGCTCCGGCATCGCTGACGCGCGACGCGGAACAGGAAGCGCTCGCCGATCGTGTGGCCTCAGCCCTTCAGCTTCGCGATGTCGTCGAGCACGGCCTTCTCGTGCCCGTTCGGATCGACCTTCGTGTAGACCTTGCGAACGACGCCGCTCGGATCGACGAGGAACGTGGTGCGGTCCCAGTACATCGTCCCCTTCCATTCGGACTGGCCGACGCCGAGCGCACCGAGGAGCTTCGTCTCCGGATCGGCGAGGAGCTCGATCGAGAACGAGAACTTGTTGCAGAAGTCCTTGTGCGACGACACGTCGTCCGCGCTGAGACCGACGACGACCACCCCCGCAGCATCGTAGTCCGCCTTGGTCGCAGTGAAGGACTTGCCCTGGATCGTGCAGCCCGGGGTGTCGTCCTTCGGGTAGACGTAGAGCACGAGCCACTTCCCGGCGTAGCTCGCGTTGGTCTTCGTCTGTGCGTCCTGGTTCTCGAGACTGAACTCGGGGAGCTTCTGGCCGGCGTCGATCATGGACGGTGGTCTATCACGAAGGCCTCGTGGAGAACGCCGGGTGGGTGCACGATTCCCGTGTCACGGCATGACGGCTGCACGAGGAGCGCTCGGAGTCGGGAGCCAATGGCCGAAGCGCGCAGGAATCACGGTGGATCGCTCGTCGGGTCGCGGGATCGCCTGGATCGCCGACGTGGATCCCGCGGGCACCTGCGGGCCATCGCGACGGTCGTCGCGCTCGCATGGGCGGTCGGCTGCTCGAGCGCAACGAGCAACGACAGCGCGCCTCTCGATGACTCGAGCACCACGCCTCCCGAGGCGACGGACGTCGGCGCGCCGACCGATCCGACGACACCGCCGAAGCCCGACGGCTCTTGTCGCTCGGCGGCCGAATGTGAATCAGGAGTGTGCAAGGACTCCGCTTGCGTTGCCCCTTCCCCCACCGACGGCGTGAAGAACGGCGATGAGACGGACGTCGACTGCGGAGGGACCGCCGCGCCGAAGTGCGCCACTGGCAAGACGTGCAAGGCACATGGGGACTGCGAGACCGACGCGTGCCCTTCGGGGATCTGCGCCGCCTCGCGAAGCTGCCGCCAGCACTTCGGCGGTGACACCTGCGGCGTGCGCGAGGTCGACGATCCGGCGCGGGCCCACGAGGACTGTTGCGTCTCGATCCAGCCGGGCAACAAGCCGTACCGCCTCGACAAGTACCTCATCACCGCCGGGCGCATGCGCGCGTTCATCGAAGCCGTCGGCGGCAACGCTCGCAGCTGGGCCCAGGCGAATCGCGCGCTCTTGCCGGCGGAGTGGTCCGACACCTGGGACAACTCCCTCCCCGCGAACGAGGTCGACGTCGTCCAGCTCATCGGGACCGGTCAGGGCGCGAACGCCTACTGGAACACGCAGGGGCGCGCGAACGGCTGCTACGCCAAGGGAATGGGCGGCCCGACGTACTGGCATCCGGCCGACAAGCTCCTCGCCTACTCGGACGACGTCCGCGGCTGGACGAAGGACGAGCTCGACACCAAGACGCTCAACTGCGCGCCGCGGGCGCTCTTCGTCGCGTTCTGCGCGTGGGACGGCGGGCGCCTGCCGACGTACCAGGAGTGGCTCTACGCGATCCGCGGCGAGGAGACCGAAGCCGCGCGCCCGTTCCCGTGGGGCACCGACACGAACATCTCCGCGCGAGCGTCGTACAACTTCAACTACGCGTGGCCTCCGCCGCGCGCCGGCGTGCCGCTCGCGAACGACGGCATGCCGATCGATCGCGCCTACCAGGTCGCCGCTCCCGGGCGGTTCCCGACGGGCAACGGACCGTTCGGCCACGCCGATCTCCTCGGGCTCGTCGAGACGTTCGTCGCCGGCAATGCGTCGGGCGCCAACCTCGAGCGAGGCGGCGTCCGCCAATACGCCTTCCAGGAGGCGTACTACGGAGTCGAGAAGTACGGCTCGCCGAAGACGTGGGGCCACTACATCAGCCACTACGCCGTCGGCGCCCGCTGCGCGCGCCCGCTCTGAATGACCGAGCGTGATTCGAAATCACGCTCGGCCCATTCAGGCCCTTCTCATCACGGGGCGGCACGCGCCGCCCCGCCCCGAAAGAGCGCGGTCTTTCGGGGTCCCCACCCCACGCGGGCTCGCTTCGCGAGCTAGATCGCGAAGCGCGACCGGCTCTCGAGCTAGGCGCGCTTGGCGCCGGGCTCCTCCGACTTGCGCCACTGCTGGATGCGGTCCCAGAAGTGCTCGGTGAACTTCTCGTGCTCGTGCGCCGGGAAGAGCGCGGCGACCTTCTGCCGGACGGCCTCCTTCGCGGGCGTGCTGCCGAAGAAGCTCCAGGCGACCTCGTCGAGGTGCGAGAGGTGCTTGGTGCAGAACTCGTCGAAACGTTCGGTGTCGAAGCGCTCGTCGGCGATCTTGGCGTAGCGATCGAGCTTCTCCTCGAACGAGAGGTCCGTGTCCGCGATCGCGATGAACGGCGCCCAGTCCTGGTTCTTCCGCATCTTGCGCTTCGTCGCGGCGCAGAAGATCGACCAGCGAAGATAGGCCTTCACCATCCACGGGAAGTGCCAGTGCAGGGACGTCACCTGCGAGTCGGGGCACGGGTTCGCGTAGTCGATCGGATACCAGAGCTCGTCCTTGCGGAGCGCCTCGCAGGAGTTGAACTCCCAATCGAAGAACGCGTTGATCGTCAGGGTGATCTTGCGGAGGTGCGCCTCTTCCTCCTTGCTGATGAAGTTCGTCTCCGTCGTGTAGCGCTCGTGGAGCGGCGCTGCCGGGTCGTAGAGGACGCAGTGCGTCTGCGGACCGAAGCCGATGCAGCGGACGAAGCGGTCGAAGCCGTGCACCGCCTGCTGCACGTGCATGACCGACTTGCCGCTATCGTCGTAGGCCTTCCAGAGAGCCTCGGCGTCGTCGACCTTCGTGACGCCGCGCCAGCCGCCGCCGTCGTACGGCTTCATGAACATCGGCCAGCCGAGCTTCTGTCCGAGGAGGCTCACGTCGAAGAGCTTCGCGTGCCGCGAGAGCGTGAGCTTGAGATCGGGATTCGGCTCGTACGTCTTCGGCGGGATCATCCACGTCTCGGGGATCCGCATCCCGAGGCGCATCATTGCGCAGTACGTGGTGTGTTTCTCGTTGGCCTGGACGCTCCACGGGTTGTTGAACACGTAGAGGTCATCCATCAGGATGGCCTTCTTTATCCACTCACGACTCGTGTGATACCAGTGCGTCAGCCGGTCGACGACGAGGTCGTACTTGCAGTCCTGGCGGAGATCGAACGGCTCGATCGTGACCCGCTCGACCGCGAAGCGCACCGTGTCGCCGTCGTGCGGGATGCGGAGGTCGAGCTCCTTCATGATCGCTTCGAAGCAAAGCGGCCAGCAGATGTCCGCGCCGAGCGAGAGCCCGATGTGCCTAGTTACTTCTCCCATGATCCTGCTCTCCCCTACTCCCCAGTAGCGACTCTCTGTCGTTATTCGTAGATGAACATCAGCGGGCCCGGGAAGAGCCACGAGAGCCCTTCGCGCAGGCGGTCCCGCCAGTTTTCCCAGTTGTGACCGTCGCGCGCCTCGACGAACTTCACCTGCATGCCGGTGGAGTCGAGCAGCGGAACGAGCGAGCGGTTCTCGTAGATCAGCGACTCGTAGACACCGCAGCTCATGAAGACGCGCTCGCTCACCGCCATCGGGTTCGCGCGCACCTGGTTCACGAACTCGACGACCTTGTCGAAGAGCGGGCCGCGCCGGTTCGTCTTCCCGATGTCGGTGAAGGCGAACGAGCCCGACTGGAGGAGCAAGCGCCCCCACACGCCCGGGTAGCGGTACGCCGTCGAGAAGGCCGCGACCGCGCCGAAGCTCGCTCCCATGAGGCAACGCGACTGCGGGCGATCGATGATCGGCAACCGCTGCGTCAGGTCAGGCAGGAGCTCCTCGGTGAGGAAGCGCGCGTGCTGCTCCGTGTTCGGGTACTCGCGGATGCGATCGGGCGAGTCCGTGAACGCGACGATCATGTCGGGGATCTCGAGACGCTCGATCAGGTTGTCGAGCACCGTCTTCATCGCCGCAAAGTTCAAGTAGTCCTTGCCGTCGTGCACGACGAGGAGCGGATAGAGGCGCGACTTGCGGAAGCGCGCCGGCAGGTAGATGTGCCCGCTGCGCATCCCGCCGAACGCCTTGCTGTGGAACCCGAACGGCTCGAGGAGCCCCGGGCGCGCGGTCGGGTCCGGGCGCACCCAGTCGGGGACCGCGTAGCCTTCACCCTGGAGGACGGAGTTCGCGCCGAACGGGTCGCGCGCACGGTTCGGATTGCGCGGGTCCTCGATCCACTCGCTCCGGTCCGCCCGATGGATCTCGAACTTGTACTCGACGCGCGAGCCGTGAGGGATGTCGAGCGTCAGATGCCAGAGGTCCGTGTTCGGGATGCGCGTGAGGGAGCTGCCCGACTCGAGGCCGAAGATCCAGTGGCGGAGGCTCACGCCGTTCGCTTCGCCCCTCCAGACGAACGTGACCGCGGGTCCTTCGACGATCGGGATCGCGCGCCCCTCGAGGAAGCGATCGACCTTCGCGCCGTCCGGCTTCGAGTCGATGAGCGCCTGGATCGCCGACTTCGGCGCCGCCCGCATCGACGCCGAGGCGGGCTTCATCGATCGCTTCATGAGCCGATCCCTCCAGCCCCCGAGACCTCGAACTTGGTATGGGTCCCGTCGTCGCGCAGCGCGAGGATGCCGGACGGGTTCTTCGGGCCGCGCTTCAGCCACGTCACGCGCGAGCGCGCCGGCAGCGCGAGGCAGGTCGCCGGTGCGAAACGGCGAGCCAAGACGCTGATGCGCTCGCGATCGTCGAGGCGGAGGCGGAACTCCGGCTGTGGGAGGCACACCACGTCGCCGACCAGCGCGAGCCCTTCGTCGAGCACCTCCGCTGCGCCTGGGCCCTGCGGCGGCGAATGATGGAACAGGACGACGCGCTCGCTCACCGCCATCGCGCCACCGCACCACGCGAACACGACCTTGCCGGCAGCGAGCTTCGCGATGTCGAACATGCGCAGGCGGTTGAGGAGCGAGGCCACGTGACCGCCCGCGATCGCGATCGCGTCGCAGCCCTTCACGATCTCGGCGATCTCGGCGATCTGGTCGGCGACCGCGGGGCGCTCGGTCGGGCGCCAGCGCTCCTCGAACGCCTTGTGATCGCGCACGCAGCGCTCGAGGTGCATCCGATCGATGTCGCGGATCGCCTGGATCGAGGCACGCGCCTCGTCCCGGAGGATGTCCTTCGGCGCGGCGCGGCTCGCGATGACGTGCTGCGCCTCGAGCGCGTGCTCGAGGCGGATCCGGTAGAAGTCCTGGCGATGACGGAGGATCGCCTGACGCTCACGATGCGCGGCGTGCAGGTCGGGATCGTTCTTGAAGACCTCCTCTGCCCGCGCGTGGAGACGCAGGTTCACCGTGCGCCCGCCGAGGTGATCGTGGAGCTCGTCGTCTTCCTCTTCGCGCTCCTGCCAGCCCGCGGTGATCGCCGCGATGGAGCCCTCGACGCCGAGCTCCGCCACCGCGTCCGCGAGCGTGGGATCGAATCGTTGCGCGCCGAGGAGGACGACGGCGCGCGTGTTGCCGGAAATCAACGGGGGTGCCCTCCGACTGCTCGGCGAGCCTCCGACCACCCCATCGGAAGCCGCCGTTCCATCCGTCCGCTCATGATGCGCGCACCTTCAACGTCTGCCCGACGACGTCGAGCATCGAGCGCAGCGTGTCGTAGTCGTAGTGCTTCATCCGGAGCCACGCGTTCGCCATGTACCCCGCCTCGACGCCCTGCGTGGGCGTACCCGGCGGCGGGAAGTGGCTGTCGATGATCATGCCGTCGAAGCGGCGGAAGATCTCGTCCTTGCCATCGTAGTGCGTGATGTGCCCGTCGCGGTCGGGCCGGAGCGCGATGATGCCGGCGGCGAAGCGACGCGAGAGCGTCTGGCTCGGCTTGCCGTGCACGATCGCCATCGCCCACTCGCGGTAGATGTCGAACTCGTTGGCCGCGGCGTAGAGGTCCCACGCGCGCACGCCCGGCGGCCGGCAGCCGATCTCGCTGAACTTGAGCCCCTTCGGACCGTAGAACCACTCCATGTGCGTGGCGGAGGTCCCGATGCCGAGCGCAGTGATGACCTTCTGGCCCATCTCCTTCAGCTCTTCGTAGCTCGGCTGATCGACGCGGTTCGTGGCGATGAACTGGGGCGAGATCCAGCGTGTCCGCATCGCCTCGAGCACGTTCGGGTAGTAGTGCGAGACGAAGTCGTGGATGACCTTCCCGTTCGCGGTGATCGTGTCGTAGAAGCCCTCGTGTCCCTCGATGAACTCCTCGACGGCGACGCTGCGTCCCTTGTCGACGTGACACGCGACGAGCGCATCGTGGAGCTCGCCCGCGTCGTTCGCGCGGTAGGTCCCCGAAGCTCCGGCGGCGTCGCGCGGCTTCACGATGAGCGGGAAGCCGACCTTCTCGGCGAACTCCTTGATCTCGGCCGGATCGGAGCTGCCGATCGACTGCGCGCAGGGAACGCCCGCCTTGCGCAGCGCTTCCTTCATCGCCGGCTTGTCACGGCAGAGGAACGCCGTCTGGACGCTCGTGCCCGGGATCCCGCACCTCTCACGGACGCGAGCTGCCGCCATGACGTGCGCCTCGACCACGGCCTCGAGCCGCTCGATCTTCACGCCGGGGCGCGCCTGGAGCCAGCGCACCGCCTTCTCGAGCTGGCCCTCGTCGGTGACGTTGCCGATCTCCTCGTAGTGCGTCAGCCACTGACGCAACCCGTCGTCGAGCGACGATTTCGGCCGCTCGCCGATGCCGATGACGCGAGCACCGACGGAATGAAGAGCACGCGCGAACTCGCGCTGGTTCGCAGGGAATGACGGCTCGATGAAGATGACGTCCACGGTCGCTCGGCCTTTGTGGAAATAGGCGGGCAAGCTAGCAGCCCGGTCCGCTACATTCCATCTCAGCCGTAGCCGCGAGCTCAAGTTCTCGTGCAACGGTGGCCTGATGCACGCTCTTCCCGTTCGCCGTCCTCGTCACGGTTCGAACCGCAGCCGGGCGGCCGAAGCGCGAGGCTCCCGGTCATGCCCCTCCTGGCACGTCAGACGGTCGATGCGCCAATCCTCGAGGAGGACTACAAAGCTCAGAAGAAGGAGGACTGCCCGCAGGCTGGCGCGTGCCTGGCGCACCAGTACCTGTTGCGCCCGCGGGCAGTGCGCGGTCGTCTTCGAGGGGACTCCAGACTGGCCGAAGGACGCCGCCGCGCCACGGCAGGAATGACGCGTGACGACGGATCCACGCCTCCGCGGCCTGCACGTTGGAGCCCGCGGGCTGAGTGGAGGCGATCGTCGTGGTCAGTCCGGAGTCGCCAACACGTCGGGCGACGCTGCTCGTTGCCCTGCGACGCGTACCCGTGCCATCGTGGCACCTCGCAGTGGACGCGACGGGCTGCGAAGTCGACCACCGTGCAGGCAGCGACCGGCGGCGCTTCGAGGCGGAACGCGACCCGCCCGCGCGGTCCGGAAGCGTCGCTAAATCAGCGCCCCCCAAGAGCTCGGAGCGCAGGAGAGGCGTGAACACGGCAAGCGCGGCCGCGACTTCCCCGGACGTGCTGCGGCTGCGGGAGCTTCTTCGCTCGAACGCTCCGCCGGGAGAGCGCTTCACCTACCCGAGCGCGCGATCGTCCAACATCCGAGCGAGGGCAGAGGCTCGTTCGTGTTCCCATTCGTGCCCGCCTGCACGAGGTTCACGCACTGATCCTTCAGCTCTCCGCGCGCCGTGTAGCACCCACCTCCCATGGTATCTGGTAGTCCCGCCGGACAATCGGAGACGCCCGCGGAGCAAGGCTTCTTCGACTTCACCGTGCAGAAGCGCTCGCTCGAGATCCCCGCCTCGAGGCAATATCCGTCCGGACAGTCCGCGTCGCTCCGGCACGGGGAGCAAAGTCCGCCGTCTCCGCGGCATGAGCCTGCGCGCGGCAAGCACACTCGGACCTCGGTGCCAGCCGCCGTCCCACAATGCCCGTCGAGGTTGCAATTGCGATCCGTCGTGCACTCGGCCGCGCAGATCCTCTCGCCTCCTTCAGCGCCGTCCGCGCTGACGCAGTGTTGGCGGAGGCCCTCGTTCATCGGACAGTCGACATCCGAGCTGCATGGCGAACAATACGACCCTTGCCACGGGCTCCACGCGCGAGGCAGACACACCGTCGTGGTCGCGTCCGCTCCGTAGCTGCGCTTGAGCGTGGTGACGTTTGGCTTCTTGTTCACCGTGGCGCACCAGTAGCCGCCTCTGCAGTCAGCGTCTTCCGCGCAACCGTATTGCGTACAGAACGCCCTGGCATCCGTCGGACTGATCCCGTAGCACCAGAAACCATTCTCGAGATCGCACGATGGATTCCCATCGATGCCCTCCGCTGGATTGCAGGGAGCTCCCCACCGGCCCGCCGTCACCGAGAGCGGATACGAGTGTTTGTCGGGCACGCAGTAGGCGACTGCGCCGCCTCCGCTCGCGCCTCCCGCAGAGCAATGGAAGTTCGGCGGACACTTGTCTTGGGAGGCGATGCTCCGATCGTCCGGGCCGATAGAGCAGAGGAGGCGACACTTCGTGGTCTGCTTGGAGAGATCTCCAGCAGCCTCATCTGCCTGGGTATCGAAGCCGACCACGCATGAGTTTGCCTCGGGGCAGGAGGAGGACTCGCACGTCGCCTCCGGGCTCGAACATGCCCACAGGCCGAAGCCGACGGCGAGCATTGCGCTCACGATTGCGAATTTCAGCGTTCTTCGAGTGTCATTCATGCGCGCGCGCCAAGCGAGCCGTGTGCCATCGACGAAATGCGAAGGCAGCCCCGTGACCCTACGCGCACCGTTCCAACCATTACGTCGCGACCATTACACCTCGCCTCCCTCGCCTACCCCACGGTCTGCATTCCGGCGGAGAATCCCGCGCGCCGCCAGCGGCACGCGGCCTGCACCAGAGCCGACTCCGTTCACCGAGGAGCCCATGAAGAACCCATTCATCGCGACCGCGTCGTGCGCCCTGATGTGTGTAGTCCTTGCCTGCGGTCAGCCGCACGAAGACTTTGGCGGGGTCGATCCCGCAGCGCCGCCGCCCGGTTCGTGCGACCAGAATCCGAACGGCGATTGCTATCCAATCGACGATCTCGGAACGAATCCCCGACAAGGAAAGACGGCTGGACAGCGCATTAGAAACCTCAAGTTCTTCGGCTTCAAGAACATCGACCCGTCAACCAAGACCGACCCCAGCGGTGCCCCTCAGCGTGTCTCGCTCTCGGAGTTCTACGACCCGACCGGGACCCAGTTCAAAGTCATTCACCTCATCGGAGCCTCCAACTGGTGCCCGCCTTGCAACCACGAAACCGAGGTCATTGCCTCGAGTGCTGCCGCAAAGCTGGCTCCGCGAGGCGTCGTCTTCCTCGAGGCTCTCATCGACGGCCCTACTGGTGGCGTCGGCGCGACCACGGAGGTCTTGAAGAAGTGGATTACGGGGCCGCGTCGAGACGACAGCGGCCAGGTCTTCACCACTCCGCTCAACTTCACAGTCATGCTCGATCCTGACCAGAACGCGCTCGGCCCGTTCTTTCAGGCCAACTCAGTTCCCTTCAACCTGAACATCGACGCCCGATCGATGGAGATCCTGACATCGCGCCAAGGCGCGCCGCCGGACATCGTGGCGGACGTCGAGAAGTGGCTGGATTGGACGGCAAGCCATCCCGCCAAGGGCACGAACGAATAGAGCCAGGAGCCAGAATGACCTCCAACGGACTGCGATGCTTCGTCGTCGCGACGATCTTCCTCTCTGCATGCGGCGTGAAGAGCGACCCGAGCGAAGGCGCAAAGAGTCCCCTCGGCAAGGGAACGACGGCCAAGGACTTCACCACGAAGGACGTCGACGGTCAGACATTCCGCCTGAGCGATCATGTTGGAAAGAGCGTGATCCTGATCGACTTCTGGGCGACGTGGTGCGAGCCCTGTCTTGCGGAGTTTCCGCATCTCCAGACGCTCTACGATCAGAACAAGAGCAAGGGATTCATCGTCGTCGCCGTCTCGATGGACGGTCCCGATTCGATCGCGATGGTTCCCGCGTTCGTGAAGCGCAACGGACTCACCTTCCCCGTCGTCCTGGACGAGGACTCACGCATCGCGAGTATCTACAATCCGCGCAAGAGCGCACCGCTCTCCGTATTGATCGACCGCGCGGGGCACATCGTCGTCGTCCGCGAAGGGTACAACCCAGGAGACGACGAGCTCATCGCCGCGGACGTTCGACGTGTCCTCGACGCAGTCGAATAGCGCGCTTGGGGTTGCCGTCGCGTTCGCGATCGTCACGGCATCCGAACGAGCGAGCGCTGTGGACCTCCCGCCAGTCCGCGACGAGCCTGTGAAGCTCGACGTCACGAACGTCTCGATCTTCACCCAGCGCTTCGATCCGCGAACCACCGAAGGACAGAGAGCTGCGAGCGCAGGATTCGGCTTCTGGATCAATCGGCTCAATGCGCAGCTCTCACTCGGGCATTTCACGCTGGGTACGCGGCTCGACTCCTCCATCTACTGGCGCCGCCCCGAAGATCTTGCGAACAATCCCGCGGACAAGCGCGATCTTCTCGCGTTCGACTCCTATCGCTTTCCGACGACCATCTACCCGGCAAAGCTCTGGCTGACGTATTCGGCTCCGGGAATCGAAGTCACGGTCGGCGACGCCTACGCGCAGATGGCGCGTGGCTTCGTGATGTCGATGCGGAAGGTCGACGATCTCGGCATCGACACGACCGTTCGCGGAGGAAAGGTGGCCATCACCAAGGGCCTCTTCTCGTTCACGGGGGTCGCCGGACTTGCAAATCCTTCGCGCGTCGACGAAGCGTCGGGTGGGGCTCTCTTCCTTCAACGAGTCTCCACGGACAATCGGTCTCCGCATCCGGTATTCGGTTCGGACCGTGTCGTGGCTGCGGAGATCCAGGCGGGGAGAGGGCTGCCGATCGTGCTCGCGACGTCCGCCGCCCGCTATACGCGGTGCGCTCCGTACGCATTCGATCGAGGACGAATCGCGGATCGCGGGCTTCTCTCGGAGCTCGGCTCGTGCGACCCCGCCGACACCCAAACCTGGATCGACGTCCTGGATACGACCGATCCGACGCGCCGGGCCACCGAGGTCGACATGGCCGCGCAGTCGGTGGAGGTGCCGCGCCTTGGTCCTCTCGGAAGCCTCTACGTCGTGGGGGTCACGCAGCGCCGCGCTTTCGATGACCCCGCACGGAACGGGGCCATGTCTCAGGGCAATGCCCTGTACGCGACGCACTCCGGAACGTTCGGCCCCATCGTCACCACCCTCGAGCTCAAGAGCTATCGCAACTTCCATCCGGTCGCCGCGGCCGTCAACACGCGCACGGCAGACGCCTTTGCCAATCTCGCCTATTCCCAGGCGCCCACCGCGGAAGCCATCACCCAGGACAACATGGCAGGTGCTTTCAATGCCTGCGTCAACGGCGGGCGCGCCCGCGTCGACGTCCGCCTGTCGAAGAACCTCGTTCCTTATGTGCAGGCCATCCATGCTCGTACACAGACCGAAAACAGCGCAGGGGCGTGCGATCGGGCCGGCAACTTCGTCGGTGACCGCACGAAGAAGCCCGCAGCCGCCCAGAACGACGTCTGGGACGGCACGACCGGCCTCCAGCTCTACTGGGATGAATCCCGGTCCTACCTCTTCTCGACGGTCGGATTCCGAAGCGACGTCACCGGCGAGGGATCGAGCTTCTATCAGGAGAAGAGCGTCACCTACACGCTCTCGCAGTACGTCGGGCGCGCCACGTCGATCGAGCTCATGGGACGCCACCGCCTTCGTGAGCCAGGCGGGGGCGCCGAGGGCTGGCGCGAAGGCGAACACTACACCGCCCTGAAGATCGCGCCGAAGTGGGTCTTTAGCCAGGGGTTCGAGTACACGACGCGCCCGGGCAACCCGACCTACTACCTGAACGGCGGGCTCTTGTTCCGAATGAGCAGCGAATCGAACGTGAAGGTCCTCGTCGGACAGCAACGCGGCGGACTCAAGTGCGTCAACGGCGTTTGTCGGATCTTCCCCGCCTTCGAAGGGGCGCGCATCGAGCTCACACTGCGCTTCTGACCGTGGGCGGGGTCCGTACTCAAAGTAACGGTGCCGACCGTGCATTCGATGACCTGCGCATCGCGGCAACGGCAACTGGGAGGTGTTGAAGGGAGCTCGACTTTGGTGCGTGTCTTGCATCCGCCTGCACCCGCCTTGGCGTGTGCAGCATCTCCTCAGGTTGCGACGTTGAATGCGAGCGGTTTCATCGCGCTCGACGATCGTTTGATGTGCGCCACGTCGGGCGTCATCCTCATCAAGGGCTCGCGCGAGATCCACGGGGCGGTCGTCGCTCACGTCAACCGACGGCTCCGTGCGAGCGGCGTCCATCCGATGACGGTAGCCGCGAGGCCCGGGGCCCCACGCTTTTGCGACGCGGCGGCCCAGCTCGGCGTGAAGGCGTCGACGGTCGATCCGCTGGCGTGGGCCGAGGCGATCGCCGAGGCCTCGACGAAACGGATGGTCGCGGTCGTCGGGGCGCTGCCCAAAGAGAATACATGGGACTTCGAGGTCGCCGAGAACATCGTCAGAACGGGTGGCCCGCTCCTCGTCTTCGTCACCGGGCAAAGAGTGCCCTCGTGGGATGTCCACGTCTTCGAGGTCGACGCCGAGCTCGGCTCCGAGGAAAAGTCGCGATGGCTGGCGGCGATGGCCGAGGCCGCTCATGCCGACATTGCTACGAGCGATCTCGCCCGCCTCGAGGAGTGGTGGAGGACGGCACGCCGTACGAAGCCCGAAGCCACCGACCCGCTCGGCGAGTTGGACGAACAAACCCGAGCGCTCGCGACGCAACTGGCGCTGGTAGGGCGAATGCTCGACAGGAGCGCGTTCCGAACGGACGTTACCCGGCAGCTGAACGACCTCCTCGCGGCCGGTAGCCTGGCGACGAGCGGTCCGCTCGTCGGTCTCCACTGGGACGATGACGCGCGCAAGCTCGAAGCCAGCGCAACGAACTGCGAGCGCCTCCTCGCGGCGCAGATGCTCGTTGCCCCGGAGCCTCCGCCGGACGCGTGGGCGTACGCCCGCGCGGCACACCTCTTCCTGGCAGCGGGAAGGCCCGGGGACGCCGACGCCGCGATCGCGCGTGCCCTCGAAGACTCGGCCGGTACGAGCGTGGCGACCGACCTGGCGGAGCGCTGGTTCGAGGCCACGCTGCCCGTCCGTGGTCAGGACGGCCTGCTGCTGCGGAGGCGCGCGGCTGAGCGCGCGCTCGCCTCCGGAGACTCGAAGAGCGCCCTCCGTTGGTGTGAGAGCGCGCAGGCCCTGAAGCCCCGGGAAGCATCGACGGCGTTGCTGATGGGGCAGATCCTCGTTCAGCTCGGCGATCCAGTGGCCGCGCGCGTGTCGCTCGAGAAGGCGCACACCTGGGCGCTCGACGACGAGCAGCGCGCGCGGGCTCTTGCCGAGCTTGCCGAGGTCGCCGTCTTGTCGGGCGATCTCGACTCGGCATCGGAGTACGCGAAACAGGCCAGCGTCCTCGCGTCGTCGGCGGCGACGCAGCTCGCGGCGCGCAACACGCTCGGCAAGATGCACCTCCTTTGCGGGCGCTGGGAAGAGGCAGATCGGCACTTCGCGGAGGACGCCCTCTTCGCATCCTCCGCCGGCGAGAGCGCAGCGGAGCTCCGTGCGGGACTCAATCGTGCGATTGCACTGATGTCGAACGACTCTCCCGACAGGGCTCGCTCGATACTCGAGCGCGTGCGAAATGAGGCAGTCCGACTCCGGGAGGAGCGCGCGGAGGCCTTTGCGTGCATCAATCTGGGCGTCGTTGCCCACCGCCAGCGTGACTACGTCGCTGCGCTCGTGAGCTGGGACCGCGCCCTCCGCCTGCAGCGCGTCCTCCCGAGCCGTGCGAGCGCAACCCACGCGCTCGCGAACCTGGCCGAGCTTCGGTTGCGCCTCGGGCTCCTTGCTCACGCGGAGCAGACCTTGACGTTCGGACGCACCCTCGTTGCGACGGAGGCACCGGCGGCCTTCGCACACTACCGTCGGGTCGGAGCGAAGATTGCGCTCGCACGAGGCCATATGGAGGTCGCACGCCGAGAGACCGAGGCCGCACTCAAGGACGCGCGGACGTCCGGAGACGTCGAGACGCTCGCATGGGTCGAGCTCCTCATGGCACGCATTGCGCTCGAGGAAGGGAATCTCACGATCGCCGCGATGAGCCTCGCCGAGGCGGAAGCGGCGACCGCCAACGTTCAGATCCGCGCCGAGGCGACGCTCCTGCGGGCGAGTCATTTGCGCTCGACAGGCGCGAGAAGTGCCCTCGGCGCGGCGACGGAAGCTGCGGCTCTCGCGCGAACTGCGGGCGACGAAGACCTCCTCGTGGAAGCGCAGATCCTTCTAGCGCTCGTCTGCAGAGATGACGGTGACATCGAGAGCGCACGGTCGCACTGCGAAAAGGCTATGGCGACGCGAGAGCAACTGGCGGCCACGTTGCCGTCCGACATCCGCGCGGCATATCTGGCAAAACCCGAAGGCGTTGCCCTGCTGAAGTTCCGCGCATCTCTCGGAGTCGATGGTGAAGCAAGCAACGTCGATTCCGGGAAGAAAGTCTGCATCCCCGCGAGGGCGACGCCCGATCGCGAGATGGTAGGCGATCACCCGCAGATTCGGTCTCTGCTGCTCGCCGTCCAGAAGGTCGCCCGTTCGAATGCGACCGTACTCATCCGGGGCGAGAGCGGGACGGGCAAGGAGCTCGTTGCCGAGGCGCTCCATCGCGCGAGCGATCGCCGAGACGGGCCCCTCGTGAGCGTCAACTGCGCGGCGCTGGTCGAGTCCCTTCTCCTCTCTGAGCTCTTCGGGCACGAGAAGGGAGCGTTTACCGGCGCCTCGAATCGCCGTCGTGGTCGGTTCGAGCTCGCCGAGGGAGGGACGCTCTTCCTCGACGAGATCGGCGACATCTCGCCGAGGACCCAGGTCGCTCTTCTCCGCGTGCTCCAGGAGAAGACCTTCGAGCGTGTCGGTGGCATCGCCCCGATTTGCGCGGACGTGCGCGTCGTCTGCGCGACGCACCGCAACCTGAAGGCCATGGTCGAAAGCGGCGAGTTCCGCGAAGACCTCTACTATCGACTCCGAGGGATCACCCTCGAAGTACCGCCGCTGCGCGTTCGGACCAGCGACATAGGACGACTCGGTGCCCACCTGCTCGCGCGAGTCGCCTCGGAGCGCAACGAGCCGGTCAAGGCGTTGACGACGGACGCGATCGGCCTTCTCCAGCGGCACAAGTGGCCGGGGAACATTCGCGAGCTCGACAACGTGCTTCGCGCGGTGTCGCTGTTCACGGAGGGCAAGGTCATCGACGCTGCCGATCTCATCGCGCATGTCGACGAGCTCCGGGCAGTCGCCCAGCTCGCGTTCTCGTCTCAGTCGGCCATCTCCGTGCGAACGTTCACGGCTTCGGACTCCACCGAGAGCGCACGCGCTTCTCGTGACGGTGAGTCCCGGCTCGACAGCGACGGATACGCGCTGATTCGGCGCGGAGGGATGACGCTCTACGATCTGAAGCGCCAGCTCGAGCACGATTGCATCGTCCGTGCGCTCGATGAAACGAAGGGGAACATTTCACGAGCAGCGGAGCTCCTCGGAATGAAGCGACCGCGGCTATCCCAGCTCGCCAAGAAGTACAGAATGTCGGTGCATCAGGAGGAAGAATCATGAATCGCTCCTACCCTGCGTGGCTCGTCGGCTGTGCGCTCGTATTCGCTGGGTATGGCTGTGCAGCGGACGCAACGAGCATCGTGACGACGATCGAAGAGACGGAGACACCTGCTGCGCCTTCGAACGCTCCGTCTCCCGAAACCGAGCGCGAAGTCGCGCCCGCATCCTCGAACACGAGCGCGAGCACGGCCGCGAGCGCGAGGATGGTGGAGACGGTCGCCCCCGTTCGGATGGTCCGACCGGCTGAAGAGTTGCAGGGGCCACAGCCCGTTCCGTGGTGCAGCGCGTTCGTATGCGGAACCGTGAGCTGCCCCTGCCTCCCTTTTCTCTTCGATGAGGCCATCGCGGTCGACTTTGGTGCGAGAGCAATTCCAATCGCCGCGGACGCGGACGGCTCTCGACCGATATCGATGCCGAACGATCCCGACGAGCGCTGACGCGTCGGCCACTACCCTCGTCAGCCTCTACGCGAGAGCCGTCGGGATGGTCGGACCGAGTTCGCCCTCACCGATGGGCGCGACCGGTGCTACGCTGCGCCCCCCTTGAACGTCCTATTCGTCTCATCCGAAGTGGCGCCGTTCGCCAAGACGGGGGGCCTCGGCGACGTTGCGGCGGCCCTTCCTCGTGCGCTCGGCGGGCGTGGTCATGACGTGCGGATCGTCATGCCGATGTACGCGCGGGTGCAGACGCCCGACCGCAAGTTCGAGACGGTCATCCGCGAGGCAGTGCTCGTCCTCGGCGGTACGCGGATCGTCTTCTCGGTCCACGAGGCGACGCTCCCGGACTCCAAGGTCCCGGTGTACTTCGTCCGCTGCTCCGGCCTCTACGACCGGGAGGGCATCTACACCTCCGACCACGACGAGCACCTCCGCTTCGCGGTCCTCTCGTGGGCCTCTCTCGTCATCTGCCAGCGGCTCGGGTTCCGCCCGGACATCGTCCACGCGAACGACTGGCAGACGAGCCTCATCCCGCTCCTCCTGAAGACGATGTTCGCGTGGGACCGCATCTTTGCGGCGACCCGCACGGTGCTCACGATCCACAACATCGGACACCAGGGCACGTTCGGCGGCAGCGCCATCGCCGACACCGGGCTCTCCGATGCCGCGCATCACTTCCATCAGGACCAGCTCCGCGAGGGGCGGATCAACTATCTCCTCACCGGAATCCTCTACGCGAACGCGATCACGACGGTCAGCCCGACCTACGCGCGCGAGATCCAGACCCCCGAGCACGGCGTCGGGCTCGATGCGTTCCTCCGCCAGCGGAGCGAGATCCTCTTCGGCATCCTCAACGGGATCGACGAGGGCGAGTGGAGCCCCGACACGGACGCGCACATCCCGCACCGCTATTCGGCCGAGGAGCTCGAAGGCAAGGAGAAGAACAAGCAGGAGCTGCTCGAGGGAGCGGGCCTCCGCTACATCCCGCGCGTCCCGATCATCGGCATCGTCTCGCGCCTCGCCTGGCAGAAGGGCTTCGACCTCTGCATGAGCGTCCTCCCACGCGTGCTCGCGAAGCGACAGGTGCAGCTCGTGGTGCTCGGAACCGGCGAGCCGCAATACGAGCGCTTCTTCGCATCGCTCGCGTTCCAGTTCCCGAAGCAGGTCGCCTACAAGCGCGGCTTCAGCGAGCCGCTCGCGCACCTCATCGAGGCGGGCGCGGACATGTTCCTCATGCCGTCCCGCTACGAGCCGTGCGGCCTGAACCAGATGTACAGCCTCCGCTACGGCACGCCGCCGATCGTTCATCGCACCGGCGGCCTCGCCGACACGGTCACGCCGTTCGACGCCGCACGGAAGACCGGCAACGGCTTCCTCTTCGATCACTTCGACGAGGGCGGGCTCGGCTTCGGCATCTCGCAGGCGCTCGCCACGTGGGGCTCCGGCGAGGGCGAAGACCGCGAGCGCTGGCGCACGCTCCAGAAGAACGGCATGCGCGCGCGCCTCGGCTGGGACGAACGCGTCACCGCCTACGAGATGGTCTACCGGATGATCGCGCCCGGCCGCTGAGGCTCCGGCACGTCGGGCTTCGCGATCAGCGCGAGCGCGTCGCCGAGACGGAGGCCTTCGGCGGCGGGATGCAGATCGGCGCGCTTCCGCCCGGACAGGCCATACGCGCGATCGTGATGTCGTATCTGTACGTGCCCCTCGACTGAGCGGCGAACTGCACCCAGAGGTCGTTGTTCACGTTCGGGAGAAGGACGTCGTCCGGCTCGATGAAGAAGCCGTTGTTGATGACGTCCGAGTAGGAGACGCACGTGCGAGCGTTGCCGACGTTCTTGATCGCGAACGCCTTCGTCTCGTTGACCCGGAAGCCGCCGAGGGAGGCCGGGGTCACCTCGATGATGGCGCCGTAGGCACCGACGTGGAGTTTCACGATCCGGGTGGCAACCGCCTCCGACGGGGCGGTGATCTTCACCTCGAGATCCTCGTCGAGCTCGCCGAGCGGCAAGCCGATCGTGTTCGCGCCGACGACGATGTCGACCTTCGACGGCGTCGGGGTGTTCGCCGCTCTTGGGACGGTGCCGCCCCCTCCACTCACGATCTTGAAGCGGGAGGCCGGAGAGAGGAGCTTCGCTTCGTAGGTCGCCGTGTTCGAGGTCGAGTAGTTGGTGACCCCGATGGCCGCCTGAGCCGTCGGCGTCACCCCGCAGTCGAAGTCGCCGAGGTCGGCGGTGAGCGGCCCCACCGTGACGTCCTGGCTCACGCGCTTCCCCTTCAACGTCAGTGCCGGCGCCGGGGCGCACAGCGCGCCGCCCACCTGCGGCGTCACCTGGATCTCGCGAACCACGTCCGAGGCCTGCCCCACGGTCATCGTCGCGCCGACCGTCGCGGTCCCGTTCGGCGGGATGATCACCGTCGCCTGCGACAGGGCGAAGTCGCTCGTGAGCCCGGCGACCCCGGTGACGCTGATCTGCTCGTTGCCCTCGTTCTTCAGCTCGATGGGGACCACCGCGCTCTCGCGGTTCTGCTGGACTTCGCCGAAGTCCACCAGCGTCGGATTCACCGCGAGGAGGCCGCCGAGGACATCGACCTTCGCGTTGATCTGCTGGACGCTGCTCCCCACCTTCACGACGACGTCGATCGACTGCGGGCCCGGCGCCGAACCGATCGCGTCCACGTACACGAGCACGAAGCCTCCGCGATCGATCGTTCCTTTCATGATGCCGTCCGTCGCGCCGCGCAGCGAGAACGTCTGGTTCTGCGAGAGGATCACCTCGTACGGAGCCGCAGCATCGCCATTGTTCGTGATCGTGATCGCGCTGCTCTGCTTTTCCTCACAACGAATGCCGGGAAGCGTGAGCGCGCTCGGAGCGATCGTGATGCCGTCCGCCGTCTGAATCGCTCCGTCCACGACGAGCGACGCGTCTTCGGGCTCGGCGCCCGTCGCCCCGTCGCCATCGGAAGGAGCCTCGATCCCGGCGAGAGTGGCGCACGCCAGGAGGGCGCCGGTGCTGGCGAGAACGACGAGCGTCTGGCGCAGGCGAGCGAGCACGGCAGATCAAGGCTAGCAGCGGTCGGCCGTGCCGGCGACGCGGCGCCCGTTCCCTGCCCGTCGAGGAGGAGACGCCCCTACTCGGCGTAGTGGACCTTCACCGTCTCGATGATCTTCTTGACCATGGCTCGGACGGTGTCGGTGCTCTCGTGGCGGACGACGACGTACCCGTCGCCCTCGTAGCTGTCGGCCTTCGTCGCGCCGAGGGTCGGGAGCTTCGCCTCCATGACCCACTTGCCGACGGCTTCGTGCACCTCGTGGACGCCGGTGACGTTGACGATGCGGCCCTGCCCCATCCCGCGGAGGTAGGCGCAGCCGACCGCGTATTTCCGCGGCCACGGCGCATCGAGCTCGTTGTCGACGACCGCGCGCGCCCAGGCCCGGTAGGCGTCGATGTCGTGCGCGAGGCCGGTCATGCGGGTGAGGTTGGCTCCGGGCGGACGCTGCGCGATCTCGCCAATCGCAAGAGAGCCGTCCTCCTTCTCGAACCACTCCATGTGCGTCATCCCGCTGTCGAGACCGAGCGCCTCGATCGCGGCGAAGCCCATCGCGCGAGCCTTCTCGTGAAGGGGACCGCCGATCTCTCGAGGCAGGATGGTGGCCCACTGGATCCACGCGTTCTCGACGACGTCGAGGCAGCTCGGGTGGTAGTCGGAAATCGACCACGCCTGCGGCTTGCCCGAGATCGTGATCGTCTCGAAGCTGTGCTCGCGCCCGCGAAGCATCTCCTCTGCAAGGACGGGCGAGCTCGGTGATACGCGCATCCCCACCACGGCACGGAGGAGCGCATCGAGCGAGCTGACCCGGAACGTCGCCTTCGCGCCCATGCCTGCGGGCGGCTTGAGGACCATCGGGAAGCCGACCTGCTCCGCGAACCCTCGCGCGTCGGCCTCCGACGTGACGAGGCAGTGCTTGGCGACCGGCAGGCCGGCGGCGCGAAGCGCGTCCTTCATCCGCGCCTTGTCGCGGAAGAGATCGGCGACCTCGGGCCGCGTGCCCTCGATGCCGAACCGTGCGCGCGCCTCCGCGAGCTGGACCATCATCGGCTCGAGAATGCCGATGAGCCGATGAGGCTGCCCGTGACGCCGGCGGAGCACCTCCACACCTTCGAGCACGTCCCCGAGGTCGAGGGGCCTCGTGACCCGTACGACGTCGTGGAAGAGGCGCGCGTCGTCCCCTTCCGGCGGGGTATGGCAGACACCGAGGAGGCGCACGTCGTCGAGCTTCGCCGTTGCCCGGACGAAGCGCATGGTGGTCTCGATGGGGAACGGGGCTACGAAGATGACGTTGCGGGGCATGGGGGAAGGTCCAGCGTGCCCTCAGGCAACACGGCCCGTCAACGCATGCGTGCGAGACAGTCGAGACGAGACGCAATGGTGCACTGGGCCCTTGGGATCGAGTGCCGTATGGTACACACCGACGTCGTCTCCTCACGTCACGTCGAGTCACGTCAGGACCACGTCGAGCCCACCGAGGCGAGTCGTCTTCCTTTCCCCCGCCTATCCGCCGGAGATGATCGAATACACCCGTGGCCTCGCCGAGGTCGGCGCCACGGTCTACGGGGTCGGTGACACGCCGTTCGAGGCCCTGCCCGCGCGCGTGCGTCCGTATCTCCACGATTACCTCCGCGTTCCCAAGATCATGGCAGAGGACGACGTGATCGAGCGCGTCTCCACCTGGCTGCGCGGTACCGAAATCGATCGCGTGCTCGCGAACTGGGAGCCGCTCGTGATCCTCGCGGCGCGTCTCCGCGAACGCTGGGGCGTCCCGGGGATGTCGGTCGACGCCGTCCGCGGTTTCCGTGACAAGCAGCTCATGAAGGAGCGGGTCAAGGCGGCTGGGCTCCGCGTCCCGAAGTCGCGTCGCGTGAAGACCGAGTCCGAGACACGCGCCGCGGTCGAGGAGATCGGCTATCCGCTCATCCTGAAGCCCATCGCCGGCGCCGGCAGCGCCGACACGCACAAGGTGACGAGCGCCGCCGAGCTCGAGCCCGTCCTCAAGGCGATGCGCGGCGTGCCCGAGGCCAGCTGCGAGGAGTACATCGAGGGCGAAGAGTTCACGTTCGACACCGTCTGCATCGGTGGCAAGCCCGCTTACGAGAACGTCGCCGCGTACCTCCCGAAGCCGCTCGAGATGCGGACGCTCGAGTGGATCAGCCCCGTCATCATCACCGTGCGGGACATGCAGCAGGCGAAGCTCCAGGGCGGGATCACGCTCGGACGCAAGGTGCTCGACGCGCTCGGCATGGGCGACGGCTTCACGCACATGGAGTGGTACCTCACCCCGAAGGGCGAGGCCGTGTTCGGCGAGATCGGCTGCCGCCCGGGCGGCGCGCACATCGTCGACCAGATGAACTACACGAACGACATCGATCTCTTCCGCGAATGGGCGCGCGTGTCGTGCTTCGGGAAGTTCGAGGCGAGCTCGCCGCGGAAGTACAACGTCGGCATCGTGTTCAAGCGGGCCCGGGGCGAGGGCAAGATCACGCGCATCGAGGGCCTCGGTGACTGGATACGCGCATGCGGCGAATGGGTCGTCGAGGAGAAGCTCCTCCGCCCGGGCACGCCCCGCCGCAACTGGAAGCACACGCTGCTGTCCGACGGCCACGTCCTCGTACGCCACCCCGAGTGGGAGGAGGCGCACCGGATGTCCTTCGCCGCGGCGACGGGCATCAAGATGTACGCCGAGTGACACGCGCGTGAACGCCGCGAGCCGTGAGCGCGGCGAGCCCCGTTCATCGAAGGTCGGGGCTGCTGCGGCACGGCAGCCCAGGGCGGAGCGTCCGCTGGCCGAGGGGAGCCAGCGCCGGCGCGAGAGTGATAGAACGACGGGCCATGGCCGCGAAGAAGCGCGCACCGTCGAAGACCCCGAAGCGCCGTACCCCTCGCAAGCAGAAGGCCGGATCGGCCGGGCTCGATCCGGTGTCGTGCCAGCTCGACGCGAACGACGCGACGATCGCGCCGCTCGAGAAGATCATCGAGCACGAGGGCGGCATCGTCGTCGGTCGATACAAGGAGCCGCTCGGCGGCCACCCGCTCGTCACCGCGATCCTGCCCATCGCGAAGATCGAGCCGACGCCCTTCCAGCGTGACCTCAGCGACACCCACCACAAGCGCCTCGCCGACGTGATCCAGAAGACGGGGCGCTTCCTCGACCCGGTCATCGCGATCACCGCGCCGAAGCACGCCCCCTCGAAGGCGAAGAAGGGCGACGGTGATGGCGAGCCCGCGTTCTGGACGCCGAACGGGCGCCACCGCCTCGAGGCGATGCGCCGTCTCGGCGCGAAGGCGATCACCGCGCTCGTCGTGCCCACCCGCGAGGTCGCGTGGCAGATCCTCGCGCTCAACACGGAGAAGGCTCACAACCTGAAGGAGCGCTCGCTCGAGGTCATTCGCATCTACCGCAGCCTGCTCGAGGAGGACGACTCGCTCGCCGAGAACGGCTTCGCCTTCTACCTCGAGGATCCGGCGCTCGTGACGCTGGGCGTCTGCTACGAGAAGAACGCCCGCTTCGCCGGCGGCGCGTATCACCCCGTGCTCCGGCGCCTGGAGGTGTTCTCGGAGGCCCCGATCGCAAAGGCGATCCACGAGCACGAGAGGCTCGCAACGCTGACTCTCGAGGTCGAGGAGAAGGTCGCCGCCGCGGTCGCGAAGCTCCGCGAAAGAGGGCTCGTCAGCCCGTACCTCCGCTCGTTCGTCGTCGCTCGGATCAACCCGCTTCGCTGGATCCAGGGCGACGTCCCGCCCGCCGAGAAGGTCCTCACCACGATGCGCGACCGTGCCGCCAAGTTCAACGCCGAGAAGGTCAAGCAAGAGGACCTCACCCGCATGGGCGGCGGCGTTCCCGACGAAGAAGCCTGAACGCGAGCGCGAGGGCCGCGCTCGCTGCTCGGGTGCTCGCGTGACGACCGCTCGCGATCATCCGCGACGTCCTCCCGAGCTCGAGTCGGATGGGCGCGGCGACACCGATCGACCGTCGCACCGGCGAGCACGACCGAACGCGTGCAGCTGCGTGCGCCTCCACGCGAGCGCTCGGGGGCGCGCACGTTGCACGGCGAAAACGCGAAACCGGAAACGCGAAAGGAGCGTCCTCATGACGACCGAAAACGCTGCTGTGCTCTCGCCGGTGATGGCGGCCGCGCCGCCCGAGCGAGCGGGAAGACTGAGCTGGGGAGGTCTCATCGGCGGCCTCTTCGTCGCCCTCGCCGTATGGGTCCTCCTCACCGTCCTCGGTCTCGCGGTGAGCCTGGCCGCGATCGAGCCCAGCAATCCCGCCGCGTCGCTCCGAGGGGTCGGGACCGCGGCCGGCATCTGGTCCGTCGTCGCATGGATCGGCGCTCTCTTCGCCGGAGGCGCGGTCGCGGGCCACGCCGCGGGCATCCTCGAGCGTCCGCGCGGAGCCATCCACGGCTTCGTGCTGTGGTCACTCGCGACCGTGCTCAGCATCTTCCTCGTCGCGGGACTCTTGCGCACCGTCGTTCGAGGCGCACTGGCAACGGCGGAGTCGGCGGTGGCGGCCGCGGGCGCGGTCGGCGCGGAGGCCGGCCAGGTCCTGGAGCTCGACGTCGGCGCGGTGCTCCGGCCGATCAACAACCGGCTCCTCAGCGAGGGCAGGAGCCCGATCTCGCCGGCAGAGGTCCAGGCTGCGCTCCAGGACGTGACGGTCAGCGGCCTTCAGGCAGGGCGGCTCGACAAGAGCGCTATCGTCCGCACCCTCACCGAGAAGACGTCGCTCTCGCCGGGCGACGCGGACGACCTCGCAGACAGCGTCGTGGCGTGGTTCGACGAGCGCGCCGCCGTCGCGCAGGACGTCCGCGGCGCCGTGCTGTCGGCCGCAAGCACCACCGGCAAGGCGCTCTGGTGGGTCTTCTTCGGCATGACCCTCGGGCTCGGCGCGTCGCTGATCGGCTCCACGCTCGGAACCGGACGCAGGCAGAAGCGAGCGGCTGCGCTCGCCGTCATGGAGCGGCCTCCGCTCGAGACCACACGCGAAGCGCACGCATGAAACCTCACCTGGCCCGCATGGCCGAGCTCACCTGATCCGGTCGACGTTCGCCTCCCACTCCTTGCCGTCGAACGGCTCGACCACGAAGCGCGACGCAGCGTCACCATCGAGGCAGCGGACGTTCACGTCGACGCCGTCCGGGTGCGATCGCGGCGTGTAGAACGGGTGCACGCCGCAGAAGCGGCAGAACGTGTGCTTCGCGACGTGCGTGCCCCAAGTATACGTGGTGATCGCCTCCGAGCCCGACAAGAGCTCGAATGCGTCCTTCGTGACGATGAGATGAAGGAAGCCCTTCATCCCGCACATGGAGCAGTTGCAGTCGAGCGCGCGACGCTCGCTCGTGCGCACGCGAAAGCGCACTCGACCGCAATGGCAGCCTCCCTCGAGGAGGAGGCCCGTCGCCTCAGGGCTCGTGGCGCGCGAGCTCTCGGAGCGCATTCTTGATGCCCTCCTTCTGGGGAACGCTCGCCTGCTCGAGGTTGTCGGAGAGGCCGATCCCCGGAATGTGCGCGCCTGCGAGGAGCTTCGGCGGCGCGTAGAGCTCGTAGAACAGCTCCTCCACGACGCGACGGATGAGATGCTCGCCGAAGTTCGTCACCTCGGTGTCCTCGTTCACGCAGAGCACGCGATGCGTCTTCTTCACGCTCGCCTTGATCGCGTCCCAGTCGTACGGGTGAAGCGAGCGCAGGTCGATGACCTCGACCTCGATCTTCTCGCTGCTCGCCAGCTCGTCGGCGGCGGCGACGGCCATCGGGACGTTGCGCCCGTACGTGAGCACGGTGACGTCGCGCCCCTCACGAGCGGTGCGCGCCTTTCCGATCGGGATGTAGAGCTCCTCGAGCTTCGGCCATTCCGGCTTCCACTTGTTCCGCGCCTCGCCGATCGGAGCGTCGATCATCTTCGAGAGCGTCTTGAGGTCGCCCGGCTCGCCGGGGATCTCCTCGCCGGGGAGCGCCTTCACGCGGAGGAGCGCCTTCGGCTTGAGGAACATGACGGGGTTCGGGTCGACGATCGCGCTCAGCATCAGGCCGTAGGCATCGCGCGGGTTCGACGGCATCACGATCTTCCACCCCGGCGTCCGCGTCGCCTGAGCGTCGAACGAGTGGGAGTGGTAGATGCTGCCGCGGATGCCGGCGCCCACGGGCGTCATCATCACCATCGGCACGTTCCAGTCACCCGCGCTCGCCCAGTAGGTGTTGCCGGCGATCTTGAGGAGGTCGATGGTGTTGAAGGCGTAGTCGCAGAACTGGATCTCCGCGACCGGACGACGGCCGGCGAGCGCCAGGCCGATCGCCATGCCGATGACCCCGCGCTCGTCGAGCGGGGTGTTCCACGCGGTCTTCAGGCTCTGCGTTCCGGTGAAGACTCCGCCGAGCGGCGGCCCGACGTCCTCGCCGAAGATGTCGGTGACGCCGAGGCGCTCCTCTCCGACGTGGAGCGCCATCCGGATCGCTTGAATCATCGTCGCCATGTCTCAGCTCTCTCCTGCGACGTAGTTCTTGTCGGCAAAGACGTAGTCCCAGATCGACTCGGGCTTCGGCTGCGGCTCCTCACGAACACGCTTCGATGCCTCGAGCAGTTCCTCGGTGAACCGCGCGCGCATATCATCCATCTCGCTGCGAGTTCGCAGCTTCCTCTCCTCGAGCTTCTTCTCGAAGCGTGCGAGGCAGTCGACCTCGGTGGTCACGAAGTTCGCTCCCGAAGCGCTCGAGTGGCCGTTCAGGCGCGAGACCATCGCCTCGAGGAGGTAGGGCTTGCGCTCGGTGCGCACGTAGTCCATCGCCTTCTTGAGCGCGGCCCAGCTCGTCTCGACGTCGTTGCCGTCGACCGTCGCGGTCGGCATGCCGAACGCCTTGCCGCGATCGGAGACACGCGCCTCGCCGTGCTGCCCGTCCCAGGGGGTCGAGATACCGTACTGGTTGTTCGTCACCAGGATGAGGATCGGCAGCTCATGCCCCTTGCGGGAGCTCCACACGAGGCAGGTCGCGAAGTCGCCCTCCGCCGACCCCGCGTCACCGCCGGTGACGATGGTGATGCCCTTCGAGCCGACCGCGCGCTGCGCCATCGCCGTGCCGGGCGCGATCGAGTACTGGACCTCGATTGGCGACGACACCGGCGCGACGTTCCACTTCCTCGCCGAGTAGTGACCGGCGAAGTTGCGGCCCCGCGAGTAGGGATCGGTCGCGGTGTTCTTCATCTGCCGGAGCGCGTCCACCGGATCGGCTCCCAGCGCGAGGAGCGTGGCGCTCGAGCGGTAGTGCAGATGCAGGTAGTCGTGCTGGAGGCCCGTCCCCTTGTCGGCGAGGAGGCCGAGCGGAACGTTGAAGGCCTCCTCACCGGGACCGCCGATCCAGAAGTAGCCGTCGCCCTGACGGTACATCGTGATGAGGCGCTCCTCGAGGACGCGCGCCTTGAGCATCAGCTCGTGGATGCGGAGCTGGAGCTCGGGAGCGAGGTGGTTCTCGGAACCGTGCGAGGTGGCGCTCCCGCTCGCGAGCGAGGAGGAGGCCGATTGAGCCGTCGTGGACATCAGGCACGCGTTTTACCCCGAGAGCGCCCGGAAATGCCACGCCGGAGACTGCCGCGGTGCGGCGTACGACTCGGACGCGCACGGCGAGGCCTCGACGGGCCTCGCCGACGCGCGTCGTGCGCCGCGAAACGTGCGCGTCGGACGATGACGCAACGGCTGACCTCAGCCGCAGGAACCAGCTATCGTGACGGGCATGATCCGTCGTCGTCTCCTCGGCGTCGTCCTGGCCGCAGGGGCATGCACACCGTTCGACGAATCGCCGACCACGAGCACCGGCGAAGACGGAGGCAGCGCTGACGCCGGCGCCGATGCGTCTTCGTTGCCGAGCCCGCGCGACGCGGGCGAATCGCGCGACGCCGGCGACGGAGGCACGGGTGCCGGGTCGCCGTGCGCAGGCAAGCACGTCGTCTGCGAGGACTTCGACGGGGAGTGGTCAGGCTGGCAGACGGTCACTCACTCGAGCTCGCCGCTGAACGCGGACACCACGCGATTCGTCTCTCCACCGAGATCCCTCTCGGTCGAGGTGAACGCGAAGGTGAACGAGAACCATCCGTCGTTCCTCTCGCGGCCTTTCCCCGCCGCGCAGCGCTTCAGCCTCTCCGCCGACGTCCGCGCCGAGCTCACGGGTGCGCCGGACAGCGAGGTCGACCTCCTCGGCCTCGAGCTCGCTCCCCCCACCGGGATCCCCACCGAGATCCGCCGCTACTACGTCGCGATCATCGCCAGGTCGGACGGCAACTTCCACCTCGAGGTCAAGATCGAGGCCCCGGTCCAGCCGGTCGATATGTCCGTCGAGCTGGCCCCGATCCCCGCAGACTTCACCCGCATCTCGATCGACCTCGACCTCGCAGCGGGGACGATCGTCGGCGCCGCCGGCCCAGTGCAACAGGCGAGGCCCGTCACGACGGCGTCCAGCATGAGCGGCACGCTCGTCGTCGGCGCTGCCTGGGCCGCGAACTCCCGGGGGACCTACGCGATCAACGTCGACAACGTGGTCCTCGACTGAGTGGCCGCCGGCACGGCCACGTTTACGGGAGATTTCCGCAGGTGGCGGCCGCCCTCCGGGTCGCCCCAAAATTCCCCCGCGATCGCCCAAAACCGATACGATCGAGGTCGAGCGCTATGAGCGAAGATCTCATGCTGCCGCAGGTGCCCGAGGCGAAGCCGGAAGATCCGGAGGACGTCTCGTGGGCGCTGTCGACGGCGGAAGCGATGTGGGCCCGCGGCGATCACTCCGAAGGCATCAAGTGGGTGCGTCGTGCTGCCGAGGCAGCCTCCGAAGCGGAGAAGGACGCTCGCGCGCTCGAGCTCGCGAAGGCCGCGGCGGATCTCACCGGGCTCGTCACACGGCAGACGAGCCGCGCGTCGATTGACCTCGAAGAGGTCGACCCGATGTCCGAGCCCGCACCTCCTCCCGTCCCGCCGGCACGGCATGCCACGCCCCCGAAGCCGCCGCCGAAGCCGAGCGGCGTCGCTGCGCCGAGGCCGCTGCCGACGTCGGTCACGAAGCTGGTCGCGACGCCGAGCCGGCCGCCGGCTCCCCTGCCCTCGCGAACGTCCCAGCCACCGGCGCCGCGAGCCTCGCAGCCGCCGAAGGGCAAGCCGCTCGGCACGAACACGCCGAGCAAGCCCGCGAGCGTCCGCCCCGGCGCGTCGACGAAGAAGAGCTCGCGGAAGTCCCGCGAGCACCTCGACGCGGAGGCACGCGAGGCGCAACAGGTCGCCGACGCCTCGCAACAGGTCGCGGCCGACGACGGCGCTGCCGGCAACCTGCTCTCCGCCGACACCGCCGAGACCGCGGCGATCGACATCCCGATGCTGCGCCCCCGTCCGGAGATCGGGAACAACGAGCCCACGTTCGTCGGACGCATGAGCGACCTCACGAAGCCGACGGGCCGCTCGACCGACGAGTGGGACGCGTCGCCGACCGAGAACCTGACGGGTGACGAGCTTGCGTTCGCCGACGGCGATCGCAAGACCGTGGTCGGCGCACCGCCGACCGACTTCAAGTCGACGATGCAAAGCTTCCCGCGCCCCGGCGGAAAGGCTGTGGCGGCGGCGGTCCCGAACAAGGGGTCCCCGAACAAGGGCGGCCCGAACAAGGCGGACGGCGTTCGGCCCGCGTCGAATGCTCCCGTGACGGTCGCCGGGTCGATGCTCGCGCACGACGGCAGCGCTCCGCCGGCCGCGCCAGTCCCGCGCCGAACGAGCATCACGAACGAGCAGCACGACCCAGGCATCGCGACGTCGCAGGCGGTGCGCGTCGTGGTCTGGCGCGACGCGAACGGCGTTCATGTCGCGCCCGCGGGCACGGTCGTGTCCGCGATCACGGTGGACGCGATGCTCGTCGCCCTCGAGCCCAACGCCGACTTGACGGCTTGGCTCACGCAGAAGGGACGCTGAGCCGTCAACGGCTCTCTTCTGCTCGCGACGCGCGACCCGCGACGCGAACGGCAGAAGTCCCTCCGCGAAAAAGTTTCGCTCGTCGGCGGGCAAGCAGAGCCGGAACAAAAACGACTCCTCGACGGTCGGAGCCCGCGGAAATCCCCGGCGAATCCCCGCGGGGCACACGACGAGATCCCTCCCCCGTCCGCCCGGAGGAACGTCCCCGCATAGATACGCTCGGGGTCCGGCCCGTGCTAGAAGAGGCGATCGTATGTTCGACGATTTCGGCATCAACGCAGGGTTCGTCGAGGATCTGCACGCGCAATATCGGCAGAGCCCTCAACTGGTGGAAGAACACTGGCGGAGCTACTTCGCTTCGCTCGAGCGCGGAGAGTCGCCTCCGCCCCCCACCGGAAACGGTCACGCGCATCCCAACGGAGGCACGAACGGCAACGGTGCGCTCGCGCACGCGTTCAAGGCACCCGCCGCCGCGCTCCACGTCAACGGCGTGGCGCCCATCGCCGCCGTCCCCGGTCCGCGCGACGAGCGCCTGGCGACGGCCGCGCTCTCCGGTCGCGTCACCCAGCTCGTGAACGCGTACCGCGTACGCGGTCACCTGTTCGCGAAGATCGATCCGCTCGGCACGCCGCCCGAGGCTGCCCCCGAGCTCGAGCTGGCGAACTTCGGGCTGACCGAGGCCGACTACGACGTCGAGTTCCCGACGGTCGGCATCGGCGGCCTCCCCGGCCGCGCCACCCTCCGCCAGATCATCGCGCACCTCTCCGCGACGTACTGTGGGTCGATCGGCGTCGAGTACACGCACATCGAAGAGCCCGACGCACGCGAGTGGCTCCAGAACGCGATGGAGTCGACGCGCAATCGCGCGCAACTCGACAACGCGGAGCTCGTTCGCATCCTCAAGCACCTCACGGACGCCGAGATCTTCGAGCAGTTCGTGCACAAGAACTTCGTCGGCGCGAAGCGCTTCTCGTGCGAAGGCGCCGAGAGCATGATCTCGATGCTCGATCTGCTGATCGACTACGCCGCCGGTCACGGTGTCGAGGAGATCGTCATCGGCATGGCCCACCGCGGCCGCCTGAACGTCCTCGCGAACATCATGAACAAGAACGTCCGCGAGATCTTCGCGGCGTTCCGCGACTCGAACCCCGAGCGCAACCTCGGGCGCGGCGACGTGAAGTACCACCTGGGCGAGTCGATGGACCGCCCGACGACGAGCGGCGGCACCGTCCACCTCTCGCTCGCCTTCAACCCGAGCCACCTCGAGTTCGTGAACCCGGTCGTCGAGGGCCGCGTCCGCGCCAAGCAGGATCGGCGCAAGCGCCTCGGCGTCATGCCCCTCCTCATCCACGGCGACGCCGCGTTCATGGGCCAGGGCGTCATCCCGGAGACGTTGAACCTCGCCGGGCTCGAGGGGTACGCCACGGGCGGCACCGTCCACCTCGTCGTGAACAACCAGATCGGCTTCACGACGCTGCCGCAGGACTCGCGCTCGACGCGTTACTGCACCGACATCACGCGGATGATGAAGGTCCCCGTCTTCCACGTGAACGGCGAGGATCCGGAGGCCGTGATCCAGACGGCGCGTCTCGCGACGGAGTTCCGCCAGAAGTTCGGCAAGGACGTCGTCATCGACATGCTTTGCTACCGCCGCTACGGCCACAACGAGGGCGATGAGCCGCGCTTCACGCAGCCGCTCATGTACAAGCTCATCGACCACAAGCCGACGGTCCGCGAGGTCTACGTCAAGAAGCTCGTCGAGAGCGGACAGATCACGCAGGAGCAAGGCGACCAGCTCAAGGCGAACCGCCAGGCCGCGCTCGCGCAGGCCCTGGAGGAGGAGCGGAAGGGCGACTTCCTCGTCCCGCCGAAGGCGATGGGCGGCGTCTGGGCTTCGTACATCGGCGGTCCTGACAAGAACGTCGAGGAGGTCCCCACGGCGGTGCCGCTCGAGGTGCTCGGCGACCTCTCGACGCGCCTCGCCGAGCTCCCCGCGGACTTCAACGCGAACCCGAAGGTGAAGGCCGTCCTCGACACGCGCCGCGAGCGCGTCCTCGGCGGCCAGCCGTTCGACTGGGGCACCGGCGAGCACCTCGCGTTCGCCTCGCTCGTGTCCGAAGGCCGGACGATCCGCATCACCGGACAGGACGCGCGGCGCGGGACGTTCACCCATCGTCACGCCACCCTCTTCGACGCGAAGACGGGCGCGCGTTACACGCCGCTGTCGAACCTGGGCACGGGTAAGTTCGAGGTCCACGACAGCCCGCTCTCGGAGGCAGGCGTCCTCGGCTTCGAGTACGGCTACAGCCTCGACAGCCCCGATGCGCTCGTCATCTGGGAGGCGCAGTTCGGCGACTTCGCCAACGGTGCGCAGGTCATCATCGACCAGTTCATCGTCTCGGCGGAGGACAAGTGGCTCCGCCTCTCCGGGCTCGTGCTCCTCTTGCCTCACGGCTACGAGGGCCAGGGACCGGAGCACTCGAGCGCACGCATCGAGCGCTTCCTCCAGCTCGCGGCCTCGGACAACATCCAGGTCTGCAACCTGACGACGCCCGCGCAGCTCTTCCACGCGCTCCGGCGACAGGTGCACCGTCCGTGGCGCAAGCCGCTCGTCATCTTCACTCCGAAGAGCCTCCTCCGCCACAAGGAGGCGGTCTCCACGGCAGCGGACCTCGCCGAAGGCACGTTCCAGCGCGTCATCGCCGACACGGAGACCGATCCGGCGAAGGTGAAGCGCGTGCTCCTCTGCTCGGGCAAGGTCTACTACGACCTCCTCGACACCCGCCGGAAGCTCGGTCGCGACGACGTCGCGATCATCCGCCTCGAGCAGCTCTATCCGATCAACGACGAGCTCTCGCGAGTGCTCTCCGCCTACAAGGACGGTACGCGCCTCGTGTGGGTCCAGGAGGAGCCCCGCAACATGGGCGCCTGGTACTTCATGAACTCCAACCTCACGAAGATCATCGGCGAGCGTCTCCCGCTCTCCGTCGTCTCGCGTCCGGCGGCGGCGAGCCCCGCGACGGGCAGCAAGGCGAGCCACGATCTCGAGCAGAAGCGCCTCCTCGACGAGGCCCTCGCACTATGAGCGGAGAAGCGTGGCACGCCGATCGTGCGTGCCACGCTTGAGCTCCAGCGGGAGAGAGGCTCACGATGAACGGTCGAACGTGATGGATCGCCATCCATCGCGTATCGACCGTTGTCGCGTCAGCGTCAGAACGAAACGCCGGCCCAGAGGCGCGGCTCCCACTGCGAGATCACACCCACGGTCGTCGAGCTCGTCGTCGTGAACGCGAGAGGCGTGACGCCGATCACCATGGGGCCGAGCGGGAACTGCGCGCCCATCCCGTAGCGAAGGCCGTACGCGTTCGTGTCACTGAAGAAGTCACTCTTGAAGTCGAACCACGTGTGGTGAGGAACGAACGTGAAGAGCACCTCGAAGTGGCGGCCGGCTTCGAGCGCGAGCTCGACGACGACCCCGAACGAGACGTGAATCGCATCGACGTTCTCGTACCGGCGACCTTCGATCCCGAGATCGAGTCGTGACCTCCGCCCGATCCGCAGCCGATAGAGCCCGTCGACCTCGCCGGCCCATCCGCTCGCCACATCGGGACGTGCGAGCGTGAGTGACGAAGCGAGGGCGACGCGAATGGTCGCCACACGCGAGGCTCCGTCGTCCTGCTTCTTTGCGTCCGTCGGCGATGCCGGCCGCGACACGACCTCGACCGGCGAGCGCGACGGGCGGCTGCAAGCCTCGCACCCCACCAGATCGATAGGGATAGCCGCCCAGTCCTTCGGCTTTTCCCGTGGCCGAGGACGCATTCGCGTATCCCCATACGCACAGCTACGCGCGTATCGGGCTTCACACTGTCGCGCTCGTTCGAGCCCTTGACGCGCCCGCTCCAGCTGGTGCCTGATGCGCGCCGGATGCAACACGAAGTGTTCTGGGCACTTGGCCTGTTCTTGGCGATCGTCGTGGTCGCCGCGCTCGTGAACCGCTTCAACGCCGCCCACCGCCTCCGCGTTCGACGCGTCGTCATCCTCTTCGTCCTCTACGTTGCGGCCTTCGCCCTGCACTTGGCGCTCGACGCCGCCGGAGCGAAGGTCTGGTCGTCTCGGGTCCTCGTCGGCGCGGAGCTCCTCAAGGCGTTCACGATGGTGAATCTCGGGGCGACCGCGACGTTCTCGGTGCTCCTCCCGCTCACCAGCGTGGCGTTGCCGATGATCGCGAGCGATCTGCTCGTCGGCGTCGGCTACATCGCCGCGACCCTCGGTGTCCTCTCCACCCACGGCCTCAACCCGACCGGAGCGCTCGCCTCGGCGGCAGTCGTCAGCGCCGTGCTCGCGATCTCGCTCCAGAGCACGCTCGGGAACATCCTCGGCGGCGTCGCCCTCCAGCTCGACGGATCGATCCACGAAGGCGACTGGATCCAGCTCGACAACGGCAGGCAGGGACGCGTCCACGCGATCCGCTGGCGCCACACCGTCCTCGAGACGCGCGACTGGTCGACCATCATCGTGCCGAACGCGCAGCTGCTCGCGAACAACATCATGATCCTCGGCAAGCGGGGCGGACGCGGCGTCCCGCAGCGGCAGTGGATCTGGTTCAACGTCGACTTCCGCTTTCCGCCGACGAAGGTGGTCAAGACCGTCACCGATGCGCTCTGCTCCGCGCCCATCGCCGGCGTCGCCACCGACCCGGCGCCGGACGTCGTCTGCATGGACTTCGCCAAGGCCAACGGCGATAGCTTCGCCAGCTATGCCGTTCGTTACTGGCTCCCCGACATGAACCAGACCGACTCGACGGCCTCGCGCGTCCGCGCGCGCGTCTTCACGTCACTCCGGCGTGCAGGCATCCCCCTCGCGCTCCCCGCGGCCACGACCTGGATCCAGGTCGACAACGACGAGCGGCAGCAGCGCAAGAAGGAGCGCCAGGTGTCCGAGCGCTTCGACGTGCTCCGCAACCTGCCCCTGTTCCGCTCGCTCACCGACGAGGAGGTCAGGACCCTCGCCGCAGGTCTGAGCCACGTGATCTACACTGCCGGCGAGGTCTGCACGCGCCAGGGCGCCGTCGCCCACTGGCTCTACATCCTCACCTCGGGCACGGTGGAGATCCGGACATCGATCGATCCCGACGGCGCGGACGGCCCTGCGCTGCCGACGTCGAAGGTGGTGAACCGACTGACCGCCCCGGAGGTCTTCGGCGAGATGGGCTTGATCACCGGCCAGTCTCGCACCGCCGACGTCGTCGCGACCACCGACGTCGATTGCTACCGCCTCGACCGAGAGACGTTCGAGAAGATCCTGCTCGCACGACCGGAGATCGCGACGGAGCTCTCCGACCGCCTCGCCAAGCGTCGCGTCGAGCTCATCGCCGTGCGCGACGGTCTCGACGAGAAGGCCCTGCTCGCACGCCAGTCGATGGAGCGCGACCAGATCCTCGGCGCGATCCGTTCCTTCTTCAGCCTCTGAGGAGACCTTCGTCGTGATTGGCTTCGAGATTGGTACCCGCAGCGGAGAGGAGCTCGTTCGCTTCATCCGCACGCTCGGACAGCATCGCTACGTCGCGAGCCGTCTTCACCTCGTCCACGCGTTCGCGATCGAGGCCGCCGGCGAGCACCCTGCCCTCGCCGACGGCGCCGCATGGGCGCGGCGCGCGATCGGCTCGGCAGGCGCGCTCGACCTCGCCTCCAAGGACGAGCGTCTGTTCCGACGCGCGAGCGATGCCGAGGTCTGTGCCGTGCTCGAGACCTTCTGGACGTCGGGTGACGCGGCGGACGCGGCGAAGGCGCGCCTCCGCGAGCGCCTCGCGTCGGTGGACGCTCTCCCGGACGAGGCCCTCCTGCCGTTCGACGAGTCGCGGGAGGAAGACGTCTTCCCCGTGCTCGTCGATGCTGGCTGGGAGCTGCTCTCGCTCGCACACCTCGACTTCGAGAGGCACAAGGGCGCGATCCAGTCCTTCGACGATTTCGAGGTCGCGCGCTTCGAGGAGGAGAGCGCGATCCCTCCGCTCGTGACGCTGCACGAGCTGCCGATCCTCGGTGGCCTCGAGCTGCTCGGGGCGATCGACGAGACCGGCCAGTCGCGCGCACCGTTCGTGCTCTGGCAGCAGGGCCACGAGACGTACCTCGACTACGTCCTCCGCGGCGTGCTCCGGGCCTCCAAGATCACCGTCGACGACTAACGGCTGAGGCTTTCGCGCGCTCGAGCCGGTGCACGCCGCGCGAAGCGCTCGCGCCCCTGCGCCGAGGCGCGAACAGCGGAGCTCAGGCGTCGGCGTCGTCCGCGGACTTCGTCTTCGCTTCGTTCGCGAGCGCGACCGACGTCGCCCTCGCGGTCGAGTCCGCGTCGACCGTCGAGGCAGAAGCGAGCGCACCCGAACTCGACGGGACAGCGCGATTCCACGGCTCTTTGGCCGTCTTGAGGACCGCTGCGACCCAGACGATGAGTCCCGCGACGACCACGGCCGTCACGGAGTAGAGCACGTTGGCTTCGGGCATCGCTCCGCGCATCGTAGTCGTGCGAGGATGCGTGCGTGAAGCCCAAAGTGGGAAAGAAGCAGCCGGCGCGTGCGCGTCCGGCAACGAGCGGCGCCCTGCAGACCGACATCGTGATCCCCGGACTCGCCGATGCCCGCAAACGCATCGACGCGCTCGACGATCAGATCCTCGATCTCCTGGGCCGGCGGGCAAACGTGGCACGCGACATCGCCGAGAAGAAGCGCGCCGCGGCGATGCCGGTCTTCCATGACCCCGAGCGCGAGCGTCGCGTCCTCGAACGGCTCATCGGTAAGGGAGGCGAACGCTTCCCGCCCGACGCCATCCGCGCGGTCTTCCGTGAAGTGATGAGCGCCTGCCTCTCCGTCGAGCAGCCACTCCGCGTGGCCTACCTCGGCCCGGAGGGGACGTTCACGCAGCTGGCAGCGCGGCGTCTGTTCGGGCTTCAGGCGCGCTACCGCGAGTGCGCCACGATCGACGCCGTGTTCGAGGCTGTGTCGAGCAAGGACGCGGCGTATGGCGTCGTGCCGTTCGAGAACTCGACCGAAGGCGCCGTGAGCATGACCTCGGACGCACTCCTCGACGACGACCTCGTGATCCGGCAGGAGTGCGTGCTCCCGATCGCGCACGCGCTCCTCTCCCGCGCGCCGTCACTGTCGGCGATCACGACGGTCTATTCGCACCCGCAAGCCCTCGCGCAATGTCGCTCCTGGCTCGCGAAGCACCTGCCGCGCGCTCAGGTCGTCCAGACGACGTCGACGGCCGCGGCCGCCCGCGAGGCCAAGGCCGACGATCACGCGGCGGCGATCGCGGCCGAGATCGCCGCCGAGATCCACGCGCTTCCGGTCGTACGGTCGAACATCCAGGATCGCGCCGAGAACGCGACGCGCTTCGTCGTGGTCGCACGCGAAGACGCTCCTCCGACCGGACGCGATCGCACGACGATCGCCTTCGGCGTCGCCGACGAGAAGGGCGCGCTCCGCCGCGTTCTCTCCGTGCTCGAAGACTGCGATGTGAACCTGACGCGCATCGAGTCTCGACCGAACAAGAACCGCGCGTGGCACTACCTGTTCCTCGTCGACCTCGAGGGACATCGCAAGGACGAGCCGGTCGCACGCGCGCTCGCCGCGGTCGCGAAGAGCGCCGACTTCGTGAAGGTCATCGGCAGCTATCCACGCGCCGAGCCTGCTGCCGAAGAGATGCGACGCACTCCATCTCCCTCCGAGAAGACGCCGCGCCGCCGGAGACGATGACGGCGATCCTCCGTCTCCTCTTCTTCGTCGGCACCCTCGCGCTCGCGCTCGCGGGCTGCGCGTCGCCGCCAGGGAGCGAGTACGTCCCCGGCATCTTCGCGTCGGCGCTCGCCGGGTCGGACGACGTCGAGCTCACCTACGAGCTCGATGGCATGCCCCTGGGCTCCGCCGGCTTCGGCGAGGACCTCCGCGCCCTCGCCCTCCGGCGGCTCAGCGCAGGACGGATCAGCGCCGACGTCACGCAGGACGAACGGCGCGTGCGCATCGTCGTCGACGAGGCCTACGCCCCGCGCGTCGACGAGCTCGTCACGTGGACCGGAACGCTCCTGCTGCTGGAGCCGGATCCCGATGTCCTCCTCACACCCGGCGACTCCTCGGGCCCGCTCGTCCTACGACGAGACGGCGCGGACCACTGGTACGAGGGCTCGCGCGCGGACGTCCTTCACGCGATCGAGAACTGGCCCGTGGACCGCGATCATCGGCTCCTCGCCGAGCCGATGTGGGGCTCGACCGACGACCGAGGGGCCCAGCGCTGGCGTACGCGCGTCGTCAAGGCCGAGCCCACGGGAGAGCTCGGTGACGGCGCGCTCGTCGGCTGGGGCGACGGTCCGTCGCTTCGTATCCGCGGAACGAGCGGCTCGCCTTCCGAGTCCGCCGTCCAGAACGCGAAGGACCGCGCTGCAAAGCACGTCGTCGCGCGCGGACGCATCTCGCTCGGGGCCCCGACCTTCGGCGAGGCCGGCGCGCTCCACCTCTCGTTCGGCACCGGCGCCGAGGCCTACGCGCGCGCGCAGCAAGAGCGGCAGCTCCTGACGACACCGCGTCTCCCTCCCCTCCGGCGCGTCGGCGCGGTCGGGCTTCCGCCGAACCGCGGCCTGGCGCTCGCGTGCCTCGTCGTGCCGGTGCTGCTCTCGCTCGGATGGCTCGTGTTCGTGCGCCGCTTCGATCGCGCTCACCCGGAGCCGATGTGGCTCGTCGGCGTGACGTTCCTCTTCGGGGCGGCCGCGGTGGTGCCCGCGGGCCTCGCCGAGGCAGGCTTCGCTCGCGCGTCGCCGTGGCTCGATCCGAACCTCGTCACCTTTGGCGGAAGGACATTCGCCTTCCCGCTCGCATTCGTCGTCTTCACGGTCGTGGTCGGTCTCTCCGAGGAGGGCTCGAAGCGCCTCGCCGCGCAGCTCGCCGTACGGCGGCGCGAGTTCGACGAGCCCGTCGACGGCATCGTCTACGGCATCGTCGCGTCTCTCGGCTTCGCCGCCGCGGAGAACATCCGCTACTTCGCCATCGGTCGCCTCACGGCGCCTCTCGTAATCGCCCGCTGCTTCATGAGCGTGCCGGCGCACATGTTCTTCGGCGCGCTGTGGGGATACGCGCTCGGCGCGAAGCTCGTCGACGGAAAGACGCGAACGTGGGCGTGGCTGCTCCTCGCCGCGGCGTGCCACGGCCTCTTCGACGCGCTGCTCTCGACCGAGGGAGCCGGGATGCTCGCGGTGATGCTCAACGTCGGGCTCGCATCGGCTTTCGTCGTCCTCGTGCGCCGCGCGCTTCGCCACGGCGTGGTCACGAAGGAGATGCTCGCGATCCGTGCGGAAGATCGCGCCCTGATCCGCGTCGGACGTCCTGCGCTCTTCTGGGTCTCGGCCGTGCTGCTCCACGTCCTCGCGGTCGGGATCTTCGTCCTCGGCGCATACTGGCAGCTCTCGCGACATCGACCGTCGATGACGTTCGTGGCCGGCTCGAGCGCGATGCTCGCCCTCCTCGCGGTCGCCGCGCTCGGCGTCACGCAGACGGTCCCGCTCGACGTCGCGATCGACGATTACGGCGTGACCTTCGCCGGAGCAGCACGCCCGTGGCGAAGGATCCGAGGCTTCTCGGTCCGGGTCGATCGCGTGGAGCTCGACTGCGAGGGTGGCCCCATCGTCCTCGGCCCCGCGCCACCTCCCGCGATCGAGGCGATCGCCGCCGAGCTCGCGAAGCGTCTCGGCTCCGGCGGCAGCGATCGCCTGCTCACGCTCGAGAGCAGCCAGGACGCGAGGGTCGACGCGGTGGGCTGACGGCGCCCGCCGTCACGTCACTCGTGAACGACGATGAGCGTGCCCGGCTTCTCGGCCGTCGACCAGACGCCGTGCCAGTTGTCTGGCATCCGCGGCTCCGACCAGTTGAAGAGCGCCCGGGCGTCCGCCGGCGCCATGTTCGTGCAGCCGTGGCTGCGGGTTCGGCCGAAGTTGTTGTGCCAGAACGCGCCGTGAATCGCGTAGCTGCCGCTGTAGTACATGATCCAGGGGACGTCCTCGATCGAGTACGGACCGTCGCTCGCGACATCGCCGTCCATCGTCGCCGCGATGTGCTTCTCGCGGACGCGCCACGTGCCGGTCGGCGTCTTGTGGTTCTTTTCCTTGTTCGTCTTGTCTTCCCGGCCGGTCGACACGGCGGTCGCGAAGACGGGCTTGTCTCCCTCGAACGCAACGAGGGTCTGCGTCGAGAGGTTGACGTCGATCCACTTCTCGCCGGGAGCCAGCTCCTTCGGGGGATTTCCCGGGTTCGTCTTCACGACGTGGGAGGCCTTGACCCACCACCCCTCGTCGGTCTCGTCGTACCTCGAGCCGTCGATCGACACAGTGTCGCCCGTGAGCTTGAGCACCGTGTGACGCGCGAGCGAGTCGGCCGCGGTGACAGCCTTCCGGCTGGCGCTGACGTTGTACTTCGTCGCCTTGTGGAACGTGACGATGCCGACCTGCGATTTGCTCCCGGGCTTGCAGAGGTCGGGCGTCGGCTTCCTCGTGGCGGCGCCCGCAGCATCGTCGGCAGCGTCGAGCCAGATCCCCTGGAACTTGCTCGCGGCCTTGTGGACGTAGATGCGCTCGAACGGAGCGATGAGGGTGTTCGTGGTACGCCACCACTTCGAGCCCTTCTCGCTCATCTCCTTGTCGAGCCCGACGAAGAAGCCCTTCACCATCCGGCGGGCCATCGGGCCTTCGCCCCTGAGCTCGTCGAGCGTGACGGTAGGCTTTCCGCCGTCGTACTGGCGGAGGTACCACGGGGTCGAGTTCTCGACCTCCTCGGCCCCGAGCCCGAACGGATCGGTCGTGGTCGCGGTGATCGTGGTCGTCGTCTTTGCGAGCGTGAGCGGAACGCCAGCGTCGAGGTCGTCGCCGTAGGACGCGACGCTCTCCTCCGACGGCTCGACCGGCTTCGCCTTCTTCGGCTTCGGAGCGAGCCACGGCTCGAGCTTGAGGCGCTCCTCCCGCGACGGAATCGTGCGGTAGAGCGGCGTGCCGTTGGAGACGTTGTAGCCGTACTGGTAGGGAAGCGAAGACTCGAGGTCCGGCGGATGGGGGGCGAATTTGATCTTCGGATGGTTGAGGTCGAGCGAAGCGTACCGCCCGCACACGAAGCCGCCCTGGACGAGCTCGTACCAGCCGTCCTTGCAGTTCGACTTGGCGTGCGGCTGCGGAAGAACGGGAACCTTTTGTCCCTGCCGGATGTATCCGATGCGGACAGCTCCCTTGTCCCCCTTGTCCTTGTTGCGATCCTCGTCCTTCTTCGGCCACGCCATGTCGCTCATGATCGGCGTCTGGCCGAAGAGCGCCCCGATGAGGGGGCCGTCGTACGTCACCGGCTCGTCGGCCGCGGTGGGCTGCGCACCGTCCCCAGCGTCGGACTTGCCGTCGATGGCCGCATTCGCATTCGCATGGGCAGCCGCAGGCGCGGCAGAGCTGACCGCGCTGGTCGGGGGAGCGGCCGTCGTCTTCGTCGGATGGGAGGGGACTGGCTCCGACTTCGACTCGCTGCACGCCGCGATGCCGCCGGCAAGGCCGGAGGTCGCGAGGAGGAGGGCAACGATCGGACGGGACATGGGACCGGGAATTCGGGTGCTAGCTCGCATGGGACTGCGCGGGCGTCGAGCCGTGGGCTCGGGTTTGGTCGTGAAATGCCAGAACGCGGGAAATACAGCGAGTTTTTTGCAATCGACTCGAGGCTCTGGGTGGGGTCTTGCAGGACGAGGGAGCACGGGCGTACGGACACGCCTTAGCCAAGGTCGTGCCGGCGCCGGCCACCACTCATTCACCGGGAATTCCATGGTCTTGGGCTATGCTTCGTCTTAGGGTGTGGGCGTGAAGGGTCGATCGCGTGGCTAGGGAGACGCATCCCCCTCCGTCCTCGGCCCCCAGTCCGTTCGGGCTCCCCGGGCTCGGAAAGGGCCGTGGCTACCCGCTCCACGGCGACCCGACCCGGGGCGCGGCGCTCGATGCGCCGACCGCTCCCCACGCGACGAGCCCGGTCGAACGGCCGTCGAAGCTCACCGGGCCGGCACGGTTCTGGAGCGGCGGGCGGATGCGCACCGTCCTCGCCCTCACGTTCGCCTTCTCGCTGGCGATGCACTGGTTCATCGCGCCGTGGAACCTCCTGCCCGACAGCTCGGGCGTCGAGTTCAAGGATCCGGAAGGCGACCTCTCGATCCCGGTCGACCTCCTCGGAGAAGAGGCTCCGCCCGCGCCCGCGCCCGCACCGCCCGAACCGGTGCCCGAACCGCCGACGCCGGAGGCGACGAAGGACCCGACCGCACCGCGCAAGCCGGACGCCGGCGCGAAGATCGTCGATGCCGGCGTAGACGCGGCCGTGAAGCTCGCGGAGATCCACGATGCCGGCGCCGGCGAGGTCGACGACGCCGACGGCGGCGCACCGACCGACGCGGGCGAAGCAGACGGCAGCGCGAGCGACGACGGTGGTCTCGTCGCAACCGCCGATGCGGGCGGCGGGCCTGGCTCCGGAGGAGGACCGCGCGATCCGGAGAGCATGTTCGGCCTCTCGAAGGTCGTGAACGCAGGCGTCCAGAACGTCGTGCTCGGCGTGAACGTCGCGCTAATCCGCAAGCACCCCGTCGGCGCGCGAATGGGGCCGGTGCTCCAGGCGATCCCGCAGTGGAGGGACTTCCTGCGGGGAGCGCCGTCGCCGGTCGATCCCATCCGTGACACGGACTGGATCCTCATCTACGGCCCGTCGCTGATCCACACCGAGAAGGATGCCGTGCTCGTCCGCTACAACGCGAACGACGACACGGTCGACGCGACGCTCGCGTCGATCGCCCAGAGCTACGACAAGGGCGGCCCGTTCGACGCAGGCGTGCCTGGCGTGAGAGGCTCGCTCGGCTTCGCCGACAACGCCCAGCGCGTGTTCCTCCGCCCACAGTCGAAGCTCCTCGTGATCGTCCCGCCGTCGCATGCACACGAAGCAGCGCTGACGTTCAGGAAGCAGGTGCCGCGCGGACCGTCGCCGTCCGAAGCGATGCGCCTCATCGTCAACAACCCGTCGAACCAGATCTCGATCCCGGGACTCAAGTTCTCCCAGTCGCTGAAGCAGATCCGACTCTGGATCGTCCCGCGCGCCGACGGCGGCGCAGACGTCTACGCCGAAGGCGACTGCACCGACGAGGCCTCTGCGATCGACTCCGCCGATCGCCTCACCGAGCTGCTCAAGCGGCAGAACAGCCTCGGCGTCCGCTTCGCGACGCGCGGCCTCCTCAACAATGCAGCCGTGATCGCCGAGGGGAGCCGCATCAAGCTCCACATCGTCGCGACCGCGGAACAGCTCGAGGCCGTGCTTCAGCTCACCGCCGCCGCCGTCAACGCGCAGTTGGCGCCTGCAAGCGGAGGCGGTGGCGGCCCCGCTCCGCAAGCACCGTCACCGCGCGAGTGACTCGGCTCCGGCTCGGTCCTGATGATCAGGGCCGCCTCGTCGTGGTAATCGAGGAAACATGCGTGCTCACCTCCGTTCGCCGATGCTCGGCGTCGCGATCCTCGCCACCGTCTCTCTCCTGCTCGGCGCCGTCGCCTGCTCGAAGAAGGTCGAAGAGCTCCCGCCGAGCGAATACACGCCGGCGTCGGCCACACCGCTCCCGCCCGGCCCCGACACGCTGCAGAAGGTCGACGAGGTGGTCGGCACCGGCCCGGAGGCAAAGACCGGCGACAAGGTGAAGGTGCACTACACCGGCACGCTGATGAACGGGAAGCAGTTCGACAGCTCGGTGGGCAAGTCGCCGTTCGAGTTCGAGCTCGGCAAGGGGAGCGTCATCAAGGGCTGGGACGAGGGCGTGCCCGGCATGAAGGTCGGCGGAAAGCGCAAGCTCACGATCCCGTGGCAGATGGCGTACGGCGAGGTGGGCAGCGGCTCGATCCCGCCGAAGGCCGCGCTCAACTTCGACGTCGAGCTCCTCGAGATCGTCGGCGCCGACGCGAAGAAGTAGCTCGCACTAACGCCGAAGGCGGCGCCGAGCGGCGGCAAGCGCGAGCGCGATCCCGACGACAGGAAGCCACGATGCGCCGCCGAGCGCGCGGGGAGCCGACGAGCAGGCTCCGCCGTTCTGCACGATCCTCCGTCGCGCCTTCTTTTTCTTCTTCGGCGTCACGTCCTCGTCGTCGTCCTCAATCGCTTCGTCGCCGTCCTCGTCAACATCGGTCGCCTCGTCGTCGGTGGTCGAGGTGTCGACGTCCACGGGCGGCTCGTCGTCCGTCTCGGGCGCGTCGGTGGTGGCGGGGAGCGGATGCCCCGCCGCCTGCGCCGCTTGACGGATCAACTGCTCGTTGAAGCGGACGCCTGCATAGATCGACGGGAGGTCGACGCAGCCGTTGCCGTGAGCGCCGGTCTGGGGAAAATCCGGGATCCCGCGCGACGTCACGGCGACGACGGCTCCGGCGGCATCGAAGAGCGGGCCGCCGCTGTCGCCGTAGCAGGTGGACTCGCCGGTCGCGACGTCGCCCTGCGGGAGCGCGTAGCTGATGCTCGCGTTTTGCTTCGTCTTGTACTGGAGCGTCTTCGGCCCCACGCCGAGCACCGTCGTCGTCCGCTGCATGCGCTGCGCGAGGCTGCGGTCCTGCCCGTCGACCCCGTAGCCCACCGCGGTCGTCGCCTCGTTCGCCGCGAGGGCCGAGAAGCGAACCGGCGCGATCTTCCCGCCGACGACGTCGCGATCGAGCTGGATGAGCGCGACGTCGAAGCTGCACATGTTCGAGGTCGCGGGGACGAAGATCTTTGCGCCTCGCGCCGCCGGAGCTCCGTTCGGACGCGCATTCACCCCGAGCATGATCGCGATCGAGCTCGGTTGCGCCTGCGTCCCGTAGCTCGCGCACTCGGCTTCACCGGTCGGCTGGGCAACGCAGTGCCGCGCCGTGAGCACCAGGTTCGGCGCGATGAGCGTGCCCGTACACGCCTGCTGCCCGTTCTGAGCGAGCATCACCGTCGCGTCCTGAGCGGTCGTCGAGACCGTGCCGCCGACCATCGCCTGCCCGGAGGTCTCGGTCGTCTCGTCGGCGGGAGCAGCGCAGGCGGTGACGGAGACGGCGAGGAGAGATGCCGTGAGCCAGGGCGAGACGCGCTTGGACATCGTCCTCGCGCCATTGCAGCGTGTGCGCCAGCGCAGCTCTCCGCGTTTTCGGGGTGATCCGCGGGGTGATCCGGGCGATGCGCTGGATGTAGGCATCGCGATCGGGAATTGCCCACCCCCCGACGATCGCGCGGATCATGGGACAGGCGAGGAGCACCCCACGCGCACGGGCGCACGCGACGTCCTCGCGAGCAACTACTTCAGCTGGCAGATGCGCGCTTGCTTGAAGAACGCCTTGGTCTGACGCGTGAAGAAGCCGACGGCCCCCTTCAGGTTGCCGAGGCCGCTCGCCGTCGCAGTCGTCGTCACGCCGCCATTCGTGACCGCGCAGGTGAGCGTGCCCTGCGCGAGGCGCGCCTTGATCGAGAACTCCTCGTTCGCCTGGAGCGCGGCGCGGTTCACGCGCTGGAGCGGGGTCGTCGTCACGGCGCTCGGCGTGCCCGTGAACCGGACGACGCTCGTCTTCTGCTCGGTCGCTTCGCCCTGCACGACCTCGACACCGCAGCCGACGGCCGAGAGCTGCCCGCCCGTCACGCTGGCGCCGAGGACGACGAAGTCCTGGCGGAGCCGCGGAGTGATCGCGCCGGACACCTCGGTCGAAGCCGAGCGGATCTCGACGATCACGTCCCCGACCGACGGAGTCTTGACGAAGACGGCGACGTCGGCCACCTCGGCCAGGCGGGTCTGCCGGTAGGCGGTGCCATCGTGCATCCAGCTCCCTTGCGAGAAACCATCGGCCGCCGCGAAGAAGCCCTTGTCGGTGGTGAGGTCGTCATCGAGCAGCTTCGTGCCGGCGATCGCCGCCGAGGTGGGATCACAGTCGTCGGCGTCGGGGATGCCGTCGCCGTCGGTGTCGGTCGGCGGCGTGGGCGTGGGATCGGGATCCGTCGTCGACGCCGGATCGTCGGTGTCGTCGTCGGTCGATGGAGTCGCCTCACCGCTGCTCGTCCCGTTCGTCCCCTTCGACGGCGACTTCGAGCTCGAGCCCGCGCGACGCGTCGTGTGTGTCGGCTCCGGCGCGCAGCACGCGAGCGTCGTCACGGCAAACGACGCGACGAGGCCAACGAACACGACACACGCACGCGACATCTCCATGCAACGCTCCTCGTCGGTCAGGATAGCGGGCATTCGCGAACGCGCTTGCTTTTCCGAGTGATCCCGGTTCACACGCGATCCACGCTGCGCGATCGGCGCAAGTGGCCACGTGACAGAACGACGAGCAGACGATGTAGACTGCCGCCGATGTCGTCGCGCCGCCTCGCCTCGCTTGTCGCGTTTGCGCTCGCGTGCGGGAGCGCGTCGTGCGCGGCCATCCTCGGGTTCGAGCGCCTCTCCGAGGAGCTGGCCGAGGGCGGCATCCCGGACGGCGGCGGGAGCGACGCCCCCACGCTCGACGGCGGCCCCGATGCTCCGACGAACGCGGCGTGCACGGAGCTCGGCGTCCCTGCCCCGCCCGCCGACGCCGCCGTCGGGACCACCCCCACGATCCTCGGCGCGCTCCGCGTGCTGGATTTCGGGCTCGAGGTCGACGGCGCCGGACCGCAGATCCCCGGCTTCAACCTCGATCTCACCTGCTCGACCGACATCGCCTCGAGCAGCTGCACGACGAAGCTCCTGCCGACGACGTTCGAGACGCACGCCAAGGACAAGAACGCCAGCGGGCTCGACAACGCGGGCTTCAGCTTGATCGAGTACATCTCGCGCTTCAGCGACGTGCTCAGCCCGAAGGGCATCAACGACGGCATCAAGGCCGGCAAATACGGCGCCGTGATCCGCGTCGAGGGGTGGAACGGCCTCCCCGACGACGACGACATCCGCGTCGAGATCTTCCCCGCCATCGGCTTCGACGAGAACGGCAACGGTGGCGCGACGCCGGAGCTCGATGAGGACGACCTCTGGCTGCTCGACGGCCGCTTCAAGGTCGGCGGGGTCCTGGAGGCTTCGACGATCAAATCGGATCGCGCGTGGGTCGCGGGCGGCCGGGCGGTGGCGCGCTTCAAGCACGTCACGCTCCCGCTGCTCCTCGCCGACGATCCGAAGCCGTTCGACGTCCACATGACCGACGCAGTGGTCGCGGTGACGATCGGAACGGCCCCGTCGGGCAAGCGAGAGCTTCGTGACGGCGTCATCGGCGGTCGCTGGAAGACGTCGGACTTCCTCGCGCAGGTGCGGACGATCTTCCTCGCGAACTCGAACGGTCTCGTGAACACGACGCTCTGCGACGACGTCCCCGGCGCCAAGCTGATCTACGGCAGCGTGAAGGACACGATCTGCGACGGCCGCGACATCCGCTCCGACAGCGAAGACGGCAAGGGCCTGCCCTGCGATGCGATCTCGGCGGGAGCGCGCATCGAGACGTACCGGGTCAACGAGCTCGGGACGTTCGCGATGCCGAACGACGGCGGCGTGCGCTGCCAGGCTCCGGCGATCCCGCTCGGCGACGACTGCCCGCCCTGAAGAGCGCCGCCCCGCGAGGTCGGAGCGCTCAGGGACAGCCGCCGGCGATGAGCGGGCGGAGCAGGATCGCGGGGTCGGTGTGAGGAGGCGACGCCGCCGCGATCGGGCGCACTCGATCGAGCGTCTTCAGCATGCGGGGAAAGCTGCCGCCGCACGTCGCGAGGAGCTCGGCGAGCTCCGGCTTGCCCGAGCCGTAGGTCTTGTATTGGATGAGCGTCGCGTTCGTGACCGGGCGCTTGATCTTGAGCTCGGCGCGGAGGGCGTCGGTGATGCGCTTCTTCTCGGCGAGCTTCTCCTCGCGCGAGAGCTTCGACGCGTAGAGCTTCGCGAGCTCCGCGTAGGCAGCCTTCATGACCTGCCCCCGTCGCGTGCCTCTCGCGCGCGCCTCGAGGAAGCTGGCCTTCTCCGGCGAGTCCGGCCCCCGCGCCTCGTCGAGGTACTTCGCGGCGAGCTCGTCGCCGAAGAATGACGCCACGCTCTCGTTGAGGGTGCTCTGGTTCGGGACGTAGAACGTCGCGTGGAGCGTCTCGTGGAGCACCACGTCGGCGAGATCGCCGAGCGCGTCGTCGCCGTCCGAGATCATCGTCGAGAGGATCGGGTCGTCGAACCAGCCGAGAGTCGAATACGCCTGCGACGGCCGGAGGTCGACGTCCCAGCCCTCGGCGGCGAGCTCGTCGGCATACGCCTTCGCCTCCTTGCGATCGAACCAACCGGTATACGTGATGCTCCCGACGATCGGGAACTTCCACGCGCGCGGCCGGAACGCGAGCGGATGACACGCGCTCACCACCCAGACGACGGCAGGGCGACTGATCCACACGTAGCGCTCGTAGTTGTCCGTCCGGGCAAGGCCGTAGCGTTCGCCGAACGCCTTGATCGGAGCGACATGCGCGAGGAGGTCGCGGGTGCGCTTGTCGAGATGGCCGCCCTTGACCACCTCGTCGATCGCGATGCCGCGCCGGTTCAGGTCCTCCTGCCCGGCCGCAGCCTGGGTGATGTAGCGCACCGGCAAGCAGCCCGCCGTGAGGAGGACGAAGAGGGCTAGAGCGACGACGTGCAGAGGGCGCATGGCGCGCATGGCGGCGGACCATGCTCGCATCGCTCAGGAGTGCGCGCCACCGATCCGGCGAGCGAGACCGGCCGGCCCGCCGGTCGACGGATGACCTCCTCCCCGAACGATCACATCCACCACGTCTCTCCGGCCGAGCGCGCCGCGCCGCGCGGCCATTTTGTCCCAGCGCCGTGCTCGCGCCCTCGCGCCCCCCTCGCGCTAGCCGTCAGGGTCAGCCGCAAGGCCTTCGAGGCCTCGCTCGGCGAGCCCGCCCGGCGGGCATCCAGAACCCCACAGGATTTCGAGGCCCAGCTCGATCAACCGCGCGCTCGCCGCCAGCACGGGACGATCCGAGCTCCTCCGTGTCTCGGTCAAGAAGCACGGGAAGGACGAGCGTGCTTGACGCCCGCCTCTCCTTTCAGCAAAACGAGTCCTTCGAGCGATGGATCAACTCTCCGCGCATCTCGATCGAGGCTGGGACCTCGCGCAGAAGGGCGACGCCGCCGGCGCAAGCGCATGCGCCAAACGCGCGCTGGAAATCGATCCGCAGTCGCCCGAGGTGCACAACCTCCTCGGCTACACGTCCGCGTTGTCGGGCGAGTCGGACGAGGCGCTCGAGCACTATCGGCAGGCGATCGCGCTCGACGAGACGTACCTCGAAGCGATGCTCAACGCCGCCGAGGTGCTCATGCACCCGCTCGGCGAGTGGGATGAAGCCGTGGACCTTTGTGACGACGCGCTCGAGTACGCGGAGACGAAAGAGGAGATGGCCGACTGCCTGCTCCTCCGCGTCGACGCGCTGCTCGGCAAGGGCGACGTCGAGGAAGCGAAGAAGTGCATGGCACGTTTGCCCGATCCGCCCTTCGAGAACGGGAGCTACGTCTTCCTGATCGGGCGCGCGTACTACGAGCTCGGTGAGACCGAGAAGGCCGCTCCGTTCATCGAGGAGGCCGTGCGCACCGATCCGACCCACGCGGACGCCTACTATTACCTCGGGCTCCTGCGCGACGACGCGGGCGACACGCGCGGCGCCGTCGAGGCGTTCCTCCGCTCGCGCGCGCTCGACATGACGAAGCCGCCCCCTGCCTGGGCGCCCTCGCCGGACGCGTTCGCGCAGCTCGTCCGCCGCGTCATCCAGAGCCTCGACGCGCTTCTCGCGCGCTGGGTCCGCGACGCCGACATCTACATCGTCGACGTGCCGGGCGCCGAGCTCGTGGTCGACGGCGTCGATCCGCGCGCGATGGTGATCCTCGACGCGCGCACGCCGGAGGAGGCCGCTGCGGCAGGCCTCGGCGACACCGGCGGATTGCAGGCGCGGCTCTTCATCTACCAGCGCAACGTCGAGCGTGGCGCCGGCTCGGTCGCGGCGCTCGAGAGCGAGCTGACGGCGGGGCTCGAGCGCGAGATCACCGCGGTGTTCCTCGATCGCGACAGTCCGACTCCCCCCGAGAAGCATCAGCTGAACTGAGCTCGCAGGCTTCGGCTCCAGCCGCCGGAGCGACGACCGCCGGCCGGGCGCGGCGGAGAACAGGACATTCCATGAGCCGGCGAAGCATCCTCACGATCACGATCGGCGCGGCCGCTCTCGTCGCCTGCGGCGGCCACACGAGCCCCCACTCGGGATCGCGATCCCTCCTCCGCGTCCTCCACGATCAGCCCTCCGTCCCGCTGAAGATCGAGCGGGTGGAGATCGCGCCGGCGAGCGCGAGCCGCGTGGGCTTCGCGCGCATGGCCCGGCATCCCGAGCCCGGCTGGAACGTGCCGCGCCAGACGCAGCATGCGCCCGACGGCAAGACGGTGACGTTCCTCGCGAGCGAGCAGGGCGACGAGACGATGTCGCTCTTCGCGTTCGACGCCACGACGGGCAAGAGCGAGGTGCTTCTCCGGGCCAAGGACCTCGGCGACACGGGGACGGCCACGCGCTCGCGCGAAGAGGAGCTCCGCCGCGAGCGCCAGCGGGATCGCAACGAAGGCATCACCCAGCACCTGTGGGCGAAGAAGACGAAGCTGCTCGTCATCCCGCACGCAGGCGACATCTTCGTCCGCGACTTCGCGCGTGAGCCCGCGGGCACCGTCCGACGCCTGACGAAGACGCCCGAGCCGGAGCTCGACGCTCGACCGTGCGACACGGGAGAGCGCATCGCGTTCGTCCGCAAGGGTGAGCTCTTCTCCATCGACGTCGCGACCGGCAAGGAGACCGCGCTCACGACCCCCGTGCGGAACGTGCCCGAGGGCATCACCGGCATCACGCGCGGGCTCTCCGACTTCGTCGCGCAGGAGGAGCTCGGCGAACCGAGCGGCTTCTTCTGGTCGCCGAAGTGCGATCGCCTCGTGTACCTCGAGGTCGACGAGCGGCCGGTCGAGCAGCTCCCCGTGCTCGGCTACCGAGGCGAGCCCGATCTGATGATGCAGCGCTACCCGCGCGCCGGGAAGAAGAACCCGTCCGTGCGCGCGGGCATCGTCGACGTCGCGACGCGGAAGACGACGTGGCTCGACTGGCGCGACCCGCCGGCGAAGAAGGGTGACGCTCCCTCCGAGCGTTACCTCGGCCGCTTCACGTGGAGCGCCGACGGCAAGTCGCTCTTCGTCCAGTCGATGACGCGCGATCAGAAGCGCGTCGCCCTCGTGCGTGTCGATCCGTCGAGCGGAGCCACGACCGAGCTCGCCGTCGAGACGAGCCCCGCGTGGGTCTCGTTCTCACCGATCCGCGTACTGTCGGGGTCGAACGACCTCGTCGTCACGTCGACGAAGTCGGGCCACCGCCATCTCGAGGTCCGCAGCCAGAAGGACGGCGCGCTCGTCCGCGCCCTCACGAGCGGCGACTGGGACGTCGAGTCGATCGCGGGCATCGACGAGGCCGGAGGCCGCGTGCTCTTCAGCGGCACCAAGGACGGCCCGCTCGAGCGCCATCTCTATTCGGTCCCGCTGGTCGCGAACCCGAACGCGGCGGACGCCGCCAAGGCCACCGTCACGCGCCTCACGACCGAGCGCGGGGTACACTCGGTGAAGGTCGACGAGACAGGGGCGACCTGGGTCGACGTCCACTCCGCGACCGACCGGCCCCCGGCGGCGGTCGTCGTGCGCGACGGAAAGGTCGCCGGCCAGCTCCCCGTCCCGTCCGATCCCGACATCACGGCCCTCGGTCTCCGCCCCGTCGAGCACGTGACGGTGAAGGCCAAGGACGGCGAGACGCTCCACGGCGCGCTCCTCCGCCCGCGCGTGCTCACCGGCCGCCATCCGGCGATCGTCGTGGTCTACGGCTGGCCCGAGGCGCAGCTCGTCTACGACTCGTGGGCTCCACGCCTCCTCTGGCAGCACCTCGCCGATCGCGGCTTCGTCGTCTTCCAGCTCGACAACCGCGGCTCCGGCGGGCGCGGGCGCGCCTTCGCGCAGAAGGTCCACAAGCAGCTCGGCCAGCTCGAGCTCGAAGATCAGATCACGGGCGCGGAGTACCTCGCCTCCCTGCCCTTCGTCGATGCCTCACGCATCGGCATCTACGGGCACAGCTACGGCGGTTTCATGGCGGCCCTCGCAATGTTCGAGGGAAAGGGCGTCTTCCGCGCGGGCGTGGCCGGAGCGCCGGTCACCGACTGGCGGCTCTACGACACGGGCTACACCGAACGCTACATGGAGACGCCGGAGACCAACGCCGCCGGATACGAGGCCTCCGACCTCGCGAAGAAGGTCGCCGGACTCACTGGCAAGCTGATGCTCACGCACGCGCTGATGGACGAAAACGTGCACTACGCACACACCGCCCGTCTCGTGGACGCGCTGATCGCCGCCGACAAGCGCTTCGAGCTCCTCGTCCTCCCAGGCGAGCGCCACGGACTTCGAGCCCCTGCTGCCCGAGCGTACGTCCCGAAGCGCATCGCCGAGTTTTTCGCCGAGAACCTGTAGCGCGCTCCTCCCGGAGCGTGGTCCGAGACGGGGCGGCTCTTCAGGGCCTCGGCGTGTCTCGGCACGATCCATGAGCCCGTGCGCCTCCTCCCGCGAGCTGCGGAGGAGCTTTGGCTGCCGCGGCGGACGTCTGGGCGCTGAAGCGCATCGCTCGCGAGATGCTCGAACAGCGCCCTGAAGCCGAGTCGAAGGAGCTTTGCTTCCCTAGTTCCGGGCAATGCAAAACTCGCTCAGCTCGATCGCATCGACGGAGCCTCGTGACGCACCACCAGCCCTCGCGACGATCGCGTAGCCGCGACGGCGCTCGCAGGCTCTTGCGGTCAACTCACCGAGCGGTCAACATTGCCGCCCGTGCCGAGCGAGAAGAAGCGTACTCCGATCCATCTGCCTCCGGGCGCAGGCCGCGCGTACGCGATGGGCCCGCTACATGCGGTCTTCAAGGCGGACGGCGA